>OBLV0100000009.1_pt1 | contig 206185 bp, 194 predicted proteins | sample 1520071 | NCBI WGS metagenome assembly OBLV01 (sample SAMEA3888446, study PRJEB22518) | metagenome | reverse complement strand
ATCGCACTCGACCGGCATAGCGCTACGCGCGCCGTACCCATCGTCGCGAACCTGCCGCGGGCGGTCCGGACAAGGCTGACATCGACGACGACGCGGGTCACCTTGTCATCAACCAGCCGATAGCCCAGCAGCGCAGATTCTCACCTCAGGGTTGCATGTGCCGCTGGTCAGGCGGCGTAGTCACCAGCCAACGAAGCCGACAGCTTCGCGAGCGCGGAAGAGCTTGATACCAGCCGTGGTGTAAGGCACGGTGTTGGCTGGTAGCATGTCAAGCTGATACCAGCCGATTTTGGCGCATTTGTGCGGCTCAGCGTTGAACGGTTCGCCTTGCTCGGATGGCTGGCTGGTGACGTGGAAGAAGAAGCCGAGCCGGGCTTGCTGTTCCGGGTTGCGGTAGTGCACGGTCGTGACCAAATAGGCTTTGTCGTGGCGGATGGTCAGGCCAACCTCTTCGGCCGCCTCGCGGGTGAGCGCCCCAGCGAGGTGTTCGTCAAGTGGTTCCGTTTGAATCGGTACCGCCGCGACGCTACCTTGGCGAAGATCCTTCTCTCCGGCAAGCCCAGCGACGGCCGGATACGCACGAACCACGGTCCGTCCGTATGCTGCTCGATGTACTCCTCGATGGTGTCCCAATAGCGCAGGAGCAGGCGTAAGTACTCCCAAGTGTTCATGTCCTGCTTAGGTGCTAGCTGTACAACACGAAGCCGGTGCTCGACAACAAGCTCTCGTTCGCCGGGTCGTGTTCGAAGACGCTTCTCGCGGGCTATCATCACCAATCCCAAGGCTGCAATTTTTAGCATCCATTCCGGGTCTTTTGCGCCGGGCTGGATGTCTGGAAGGTCACGGTGTCCTGGGAAGAGGACGTCACGTCGGGCTATAGCCAGGGTCTTCGCGAGGCCCATCAATGACTCATCGACGTAGTACCTGGCTGTCGTCCTCATTGTGTCCACACTTGCCTTGAGATCACGCGGCGCCGGCAGCAGTTAGTTGCTCGTAGCGAAGAGCTGCCTCGACCTCGGTGCGCTGTAGTTCGTACCAATCGGCAATCTGGGTAATGTTGTCGCCGGCGCGAAACAATTCGGCAAGGACGCTGGTAGGAACGCTGCGGACGACCGGATCGCCGGATTGCCGGTCCGGATCGATCCATACCTCCTTGATGCCCGGTGCCGGGTGAAGACGCTGGACGACATTCTCATCTTCCCCAAAGTCCGCACTCCGTCGAAATTGCGCGGCAGGTTCGGTAAGTAGCAGTTGCCCGTTGCGTACAACCACTAGGCGCAAGCTGGCGGCTAGACCAACTTCATCTTGGATGACTTTCACGAGTTCGCGCCCTGCACATCGACATAAGGACGAGCGTGCGCTAGCGGATAGCCAGTCTGAAACTCGTCACGCAGGGCTTGGATCGCAGGGCGCAGCCGAATCATCGGCACGTCACGGCGGAAGCCCGCAAGAAGTCTTGTCTCGACAAATTCACCCCAGGTGACCGTGTCATCACCAGTGGACTCAGTTCGAATCACGGGTGCGTACGTCCGTACACCTCGCGAGTAGCCGTCGATCCAGCGCCTCGCGGTGCCCTTGGCTAGCCCCAGCAGTCGGTCGACATCGTTGAACACGTACACAGGTCGATCAAGGAGGCTGTAGGTGGTCACGGATCACATGATGGCATCCCGGCCGCCGTTGCAGGACGAAAGCAGGCCGACCGCCGGCCACCCCTTTGCCACCGAATCAAGCTCGATCTGCTCCGGCGGACTGCGGTTGCCAGCAAACCAGCACGTCAGGGCCACGGGGCGACCTTCTCCGCCACCGACGGCCACGCCCACAAGCTTACCGGCACCTTGGGGCCATCCCAGCGCGCCTGATCCATCTGATGGCCCACACCGCACCTCATAACGGGTCGGTGTCGACGCCCTGCGAGAACGCGCTCTCGAGCGCGGGGTACGCCAGACTCGCCGACCTGTGGCCCAACGTCACGCCACCGCCGAGACCCGTGAGCGCCGCCACCTGCCCTGACAACCCCGCGATCATGAGGACTCAGGAGCGCTACCCTCGTGGGTACTGGCCGGCTGGGTGCGAGGAGGCGGTTCGGGTGGCTCCGCATACCCTCACCCTGCGCCTGATTGGCAGCCGGACCGTCGCCGGCGAGATCGCCGTCGATGACTTGCTCGCTCTCGGCGGTTCACTGCAAAGTCTCACCAGACGGGTGGGCAGGTTCGTCGTCGGCCAGCCCGGCCCGGGACGTACCCATAAGGCAACCGACCGTGCTACCCGGTTGACGCTGCGCGCGGTTGGGTCCGGCAGCACCGTTCTGGATCTGGGAATGGGCGACGTTGACGTCCTTCCGCTCCTCGACGCGACCGGCTTGCTGGAGTCGGCGACGATGGACCGACTCTGGGAGATCTTTGCCGGGCTGGAGACCGGATACCGACCCGGGTGGATGACCGACCTGCTCAGCACCACGACAATCGAGTTCGTCGACGCCCTGTCGATGACCGCCTCCGAGTGCCAGGTCAGCGGCCGGTCAGCGGGCATCCCACGTCCTAACCTGCGCGTCCGGCCAGCCACGGTCAACCGGACGGACTGGTCCGGCGGCCCGAGTCTGGCGGGCATCGACGGTGTCGACGACGAGGAGGTCGCGGCATTCCTAGCCGCCCTGAACCAGTGAGCCCGGGCACGCTCTTGGCCAGAAGATCCATACTGCGGACCGGTGGATAGCCGCGACAGCGGTTGCCCTCGACCGTCCACTGGTGAGTCAGGACTTGATCTACGATGCGGTCCCTGGCCTGCGGCTGCTCCGGCCGACGCGGTGACTGGAAGCTTTCCGGGCGACATCGGTGCCCTGTGTCGGCAGCATGTCCCGGGATCGGAGCATCCTTGATCAAGTGCAGTAGCCCGGTGGTTACTTCACCGGATGGTCACGTAGAGGGAGCAGATGTGACCAGGATTGTGGCGGGCAGTGCCGGTGGCCGGCGGATCGCGGTGCCGCCCGGGCAGGCCACCCGGCCCACTGCCGAGCGGGTCCGGGAGGCGATGTTCTCGACCGTACAGACCCTGCTGGACCTGGACGGTGCCCGGGTGCTGGACCTGTATGCCGGCTCCGGCGCGGTCGGCCTGGAGGCGTTGTCCCGCGGTGCCGGGCACGCCCTGCTGGTGGAGTCCGAGGCCCGTACCGCCCGGCTGATCCGGGACAACGCCCGCAGCCTGGGCCTGCAGGACGCGGCCGAGGTGCGGGCCGAACCGGTCCGCCGGGTGCTGGCCGGCCCGCCGCCCGGGCCGCCGTACGCGCTGGTCTTCGCCGACCCGCCGTACGCGCTGCCGGCCACCGAGCTGGATGCCGTCCTGCTCGACCTGGTGCGGCACGGCTGGCTGGCGGCCGGCGCGGTGCTGGTGCTGGAGCGACCCCGGTCCAGCGCCCCCCCAGGATGGCCGCCCCCGCTGGTCCCCGGCCGGCAGCGTCGGTACGGCGATGCCGTGCTTTGGTACGGTCACGTAGTGTGAGGCGTGCTGTCTGCCCTGGTTCGTTTGACCCGGTGACCCAGGGGCACCTTGACATCATCGGCCGGGCTAGCTTGCTGTACGACGAGGTCGTTGTGGCCGTGCTGGTCAACAAGAGCAAGGCCAGCCTGTTCACCGTCGATGAGCGGATCGACATGCTGACCCAGGTCACCGCCGAGTACGGCAATGTTCGGGTCGACTCCTTCTACGGCCTGCTCGTGGACTACTGCCGCGAACACGACATTCCAGTGGTGGTCAAGGGGCTGCGGGCGGTCAGCGACTTTGACTACGAGCTACAGATGGCGCAAATGAATTACGACCTGGCCGGGGTCGAAACCCTGTTTATCGCCACCAACCCTACTTTCAGCTTCCTGTCCTCCAGCCTGGTCAAGGAGGTCGCGACCTACGGTGGGGATGTCGCCGGCCTAGTTCCCAGCTACGTCTTGGAGCGCCTGCACAACCGGCTGGCCGACCGCGGTTAGCCTCGTCGTATGGCCAAACAGATGCCGCCGGACCCGAGCCACCCCGGCGTCTACCGGGTGCTGGCGGCGGTGGATGAGCTGACCGGGCTGGTAGATAAGGCGCGCAACGTACCGATGTCGGCGTCCTGCGTGCTGCCCCGGGGGACCGTGCTGGATCTGGTCGAGGACATCCGGGACGCGCTGCCGGCCGAGCTGGCCGACGCCCAGGACGTACTGGACAAACGGGAGGACCTGCTCACCGAAGCTTCCGAGCGGCTCAGCCAGGCGGCCCAGCAGACCCAGGCAGAATGGGACCGGATGATCGGTGCCGCCCACGAGCAAGCCAGCCAAATCGTGGCCGCGGCGCAGGCGCACGGCGAGCGGGTGGTGGCTGCCGCCCAGGCGCACGCCGAGCGGATGCTGGCCCAGGCCCGGGCCGAGGCGGAGACCATCGTCGCGGCGGCCCGGCACGAGGCGGCCCGGCACGTCGAGGAATCGGAGGTGCTCCGGGCCGCCACCGCCGAGGCAGACCAGATCAGGGCCGAGGCCGTCCAGCAGGCTCGGCAAATGGTCGCCGAGTCCGAGGAGTACGTGGACGGCCGGCTGGCCTCCTTCAGCGAGATGCTCACCCGTACTCTGCGCCAGGTGGACATGGGCCGGCAGGCGCTGCGGGAACGAGCCGAATCGACTTCCGGTCGGCGGACCGGGTAACCTAATCGTCGGCCTCACTTCCTAGCCAGGTTTTCGTATGTCCGAGCACCCCCCTAACCGACTCGATCCCCGCCGCCCACTCGTGATCGACACCCGTGAGCTGGGCCGGCGGCCCGGATCAATGCGTCGGATCGAGCGGATAGTGCTTGCGCCTGCGGGACTTGGCCTGGAGCTGATCGGGGTCCGCGAGGATGCCCTGCTCGAGCTGGATCTCCGGCTGGAGGCGGTCGTGGAGGGCGTACTCGTCTCCGGGACCGTCGCTGGGCCGGTGACCGGGGAGTGCGGGCGTTGCCTGCGACCGATCAGCGACGAGGTGGTCGTCGACCTGCAGGAGCTGTACGTCTACCCCGACAGCGCTACGGGCGAGACCACCGAGGAGGATGAGGTCGGCCGGATTGAGGGCAGCCTGATCGACCTCGAGCCGGCCGTGCGGGACACGGTGGTCCTCGGGCTGCCGCTGTCACCAGTGTGTGCCGAGGACTGCCGCGGCCTGTGCGCGACCTGCGGGATGCGCTGGGACGACCTGCCGCCGGAGCACACGCATGAGCAGCTCGACCCGCGCTGGGCAGCTCTAGCCGAGCGGTTCGGCGCGGGGCAGACCGACAGTCAGGAGAGATAGTCGTGGCCGTTCCGAAGCGGAAGAAGTCGCGGAGCAACACCCGCCACCGCCGCTCGCAGTGGAAGACGACCGCGCCTACGCTCGCGCCCTGCAGCAACCGGGCCTGCGGCGCGCTCAAGCCGCCGCATGTGGCATGCCCTAACTGTGGGCAGTATGACGGTCGGAACGTGCTCGCGGTCTGATCCTCAGACCGCACCCCACGACCCAGCGTGCGGCGTCCCGGATCCGGGGCGTCGCGCATCCTGCTGCCCGTGGTCGGTTACGGTCTGTCCTGGCAGCCCGCCAACGGTGGTGGGATGCCGCGGAGGTGAGTGAGTGAGCCAGTCAGGTCCGGCAGGAAGCACCGCCCAGCTAGAGAAGGCGCTGGGCGTCAGCCTCGAGCCGCAGCGGCTGGAGCGTGCCCTCACCCACCGCTCGTACGCCTACGAGAACGGCGGTTTGCCCACCAACGAGCGGCTGGAGTTCCTCGGCGACGCGGTGCTCGGCCTGGTGATCACCGACTCGTTGTTCCGGGAGCACCCCGATCTGCCTGAGGGTCAGCTTGCCAAGCTGCGCGCCTCGGTGGTGAACATGCGGGCGCTGGCCGATGTGGCCCGCGGCTTGGGCCATGGCGGCCTCGGCGCCCACCTGCGGCTCGGCCGTGGTGAGGAGGTCACCCGTGGCCGGGACAAGGCAAGCATCCTGGCCGACACGTTGGAGGCCCTGCTTGGGGCGGTCTACCTCGAACACGGGCTGGAGACCGCCCGGGAGGTTGTGCATCGGCTGTTCGACCCGATGATGGCCGAGGCGGCCCAGCGCGGCGCCGGGCTGGACTGGAAGACCAGCCTGCAGGAGCTCACCGCGGCGCACGGCCTCGGCGTACCGGAGTACGTGGTTTCTGAGGAGGGCCCGGACCACGAAAAGCACTTCACCGCCATCGTCCGGGTGGCTGGCGAGGACCTCGGCAACGGGGAGGGCCGCAGCAAGAAGGAATCCGAGCAGCAGGCGGCGGACACCGCCTGGAAGACGTTGCGGCAGCGGCTCACCCCGGACTGATTGAGCGGCTGGGCGTACGCCGGGTGTTCTGCCGCGACGTACCGAGCCGCCATCGGGACGGCTGATCACGCCAGCCGGCTATCGCGGATTGCTGATGAATCGGTCGTCCCTAGCCGGACAGATTCCGCTGGCCATACTGTTCACCCTGATTGCGCCCACCTAATTTGCGGCACTGGCCGGACTGGGTCGGAATTGACCAAACAGGACACTGATCGAGACGGGACCACTGGGGGAGCCATGGCCGACATCGTGCTGACCGAGAAGCAGGAACAGCTCTGTAGCAGCAGCCGGTGGGACTTCTCAAACCTGCGTGCGTTGTTCGTCAACTGCACGCTCAAGCCGTCGCCGGAGGTGTCGAACACCGCCGGGTTGATGTCGGTGAGCAAGGCGATCATGCAGCGCAACGGGGTCACCGTCCAGGAGGTGCGCGCGGTCGACCACGACATCGCGCCCGGCGTGTACCCCGACATGACCGAGCACGGCTTCGCGCACGACGACTGGCCGCAGCTCTACCCGCAGGTGCAGCGCGCCCATATTCTGGTGCTCGGCACGCCGATCTGGCTGGGCGAGAAGTCCAGCATTTGCACCCGGGTGATCGAGCGGTTGTACGGCAACTCTGCTGAGCTCAACGCCGATGGGCAGTACGCCTACTACGGCAAGGTTGGCGGCGTGATCGTTACCGGCAACGAGGACGGCATCAAGCATGTCGCGATGAATGTGCTGTACAGCCTGCAGCACCTGGGCTACACAATCCCGCCGCAGGCGGATGCCGGCTGGATCGGCGAGGCTGGCCCCGGACCGTCTTACCTCGATCCCGACTCCGGTGGCCCGGAAAACGACTTCACCCAACGCAATACCACGTTTATGACCTGGAACCTGCTGCATTTGGCCCGGCTGCTCACCGACGCTGGCAGCATTCCGGCGCATGGCAACCAGCGCGCCGCGTGGGACGCCGGCTGCCGGTTTGACTACGCTAATCCTGACTACCGCTGAGCTGGGCTCCGATTACCCCTCGACTCGGCCGCACTGATCGGCACCGCGGCCGCTCATCCGCTAATATCTGGTGAGCTGCACAGCGGGCTCCTTTGTTGTCGTTGCCATCTGAAAGGACACCTGTCGACCCACTGCCAGCCCAGGTGACAACGGCCCCCAAATCCATTATGGACTACCCGAGGAACCCAAATTATGCCACCCGGTGGTCCGCCGCCCCAATTAGGATCGCGAACACAATGCCGAAATTCTGTACATTGCTCGAGGTGGTGTCAATAGTTGTGGGTCGGTGGTCCGGGTGATCACGCGGCCATCTCGATTGCGGTGTCCGTCTCTTCGGGCATACCTCGTGCTGGCCGGGACATTGGAGCCGTCAGTGAGTTGCCCGGCATCGTTGCCGACATCGGCGGCCACCTTCGGATGCGTACGGCCGAGCAGCGGCCGGCTGAGCACCGGGGCCCACCACCCGCCCACCACCACCGCAAGTGGGCACCTGTAGCTCCTTTGTGGCGACCAGAGGTGACCTGTTGCCTTGGCTGGGTGGGGTTGATCCGGGCAAGTGGGCACCTGTTGCTCCTTTGTGGCGACCAGAGGTGACCTGTTGCTCCCTCAGTCCCCTCAGTCCCCTCAGTCCCCTCGGCACCCCGCGGCCCGCCGAGCGCGCGGAGGTCATGAGGCGACAACCCGGTCGAACCCGTACCGGCACCCGCCGTAGCATTTGGACCATGGCCAAGGCACCCGTACTCACCCCGCAGGCGGCGGACTTTCCGCGCTGGTACCAGGACGTCATCGCCAAGGCGGAGCTGGCCGAGTCGGGCCCGGTCCGCGGCACCATGGTGATCCGCCCGTACGGGTACGCCCTGTGGGAGCGGATGCAGGCCGAGGTCGACGACCGGATCAAGGCCGCCGGGGCACGCAACGCCTACTTCCCGCTGTTCATCCCGGACAGCTACCTCAAGCGCGAGGCTGAGCACGTCGAGGGGTTCAGCCCGGAGCTGGCGGTGGTCACCCACGCTGGCGGCAAGCAGCTCGAGGAGCCGATCGTGGTCCGGCCGACCAGCGAGACCGTGATCGGCGAGTTCATGGCCAAGTGGGTGCAGAGCTACCGCGACCTGCCGCTGCTGCTCAACCAGTGGGCCAACGTGGTGCGCTGGGAGCTGCGGCCTCGGATCTTCCTGCGGACCAGCGAGTTCCTCTGGCAGGAAGGCCACACCGCGCACGCGACCTTCGAGGATGCCCGCGACTACGCCCGCAAGATCCTGCACGAGGTGTACGCCGACTTCATGGTCAACGTGCTGGCCATGCCGGTCGTGGTCGGCCGTAAGACGACCCGCGAGCGGTTCGCCGGCGCGATCAACACGCTGACCCTCGAGGGCATGATGGGCGACGGCAAGGCGCTGCAGATGGGCACCAGCCACGAGCTGGGCCAGAACTTTGCCCGGGTCTTCGACATCGACTACCTCGACGGCGCGGGGGAGCGGCAGCTCGCCTGGACCACCTCGTGGGGTGCCTCCACCCGGATGGTCGGGGGACTGATCATGACGCACGGCGACGACGCCGGGCTGCGGGTGCCGCCGCGGCTGGCGGCCGTACAGGTGGTCGTACTGGCGGTGAAGGAGGAGACCCTCGAGCGGACCGCCGCGGTAGCCGCCGAGCTGATCGCAGCCGGCTTGCGGGTCGAGACTGACCTGCGCACCGACACCCCGTTCGGCCGGCGCGCGGTGGACTGGGAGCTTAAGGGCGTACCGGTCCGGATCGAGATCGGCCCGCGGGACCTGGCCGAGGGTAGTAGCACGCTGGTCCGCCGGGTGCCCGGGACGAAGGCGCCGGTGCCGCTGGCCGGGTTGGTTACCGCGGTGGCCGACGCCCTGGTCGCCGACCAGAACGAGCTGTACCAGGCGGCGCTGCGCCGCCGGGACGCGCGGGTTACCGAGGTATCCACGACCGATGAGGTGGCCGAGGCGGTCGGCTCGGGCTGGGCTCGAATCCCGTGGTCGGTGCTCGGTGAGGAAGGCGAGGTGGAGCTGGCCACCCAGGCGGTCAGCGTACGCTGCCTGGTCCGGCCGGACGGGTCGGTACCGGACAGCGACGACGAGCCCGACCTGTTGGCCTACTGCGCCCGCGCCTACTAAGCGACCCTGAGCTTGCGCTGGCGTACTGCATCCGCACTGCGTGCGGCCTGCACCGGGCCACGTGGCTCGCCCCAGCGGTTCGTGGCAGAATAGCCGGCCGAGCACTTGGTACCCGCGCGGACCCTCTCACCGCCGCGCGCCTTGTCCCCCGGACACCCGGCCGCAATCCCTATGCGGCGGCCTGGCGCCCACCCGTTCTATCACCGGAGTAACTGGCAAACGTGGCTGTCAAGATTAAACTTCAGCGTCTGGGCAAGATCCGTAACCCGCAGTACCGGATTGTGGTCACCGACGCGCGTACCAAGCGGGACGGCAAGTTCATCGAGATCATCGGTCGGTACCACCCCAAGGAGGACCCGTCCTTCATCGAGGTGAACTCCGAGCGGGCACAGTACTGGCTGGGGGTCGGCGCACAACCGACCGACCCGGTCGCGGTGATCCTCAAGCGGACCGGCGACTGGCAGCGCTTCAAGGGCCTGCCGCCGCCGGAGCAGGGTCTGCTGACCAAGGCACCCCGGCCCGACCGCCGGACCGTGTTCGAGGCCGCCGCCAGGGCGGGTGGCGGCGAGCCCAGGGCGGAGGCGACCACCCCGCGGAAGAAGGTGGCCAAGAAGGCTGCCGAGGAGCCCAAGGCTGAGCCGGTCCCAGTCGCGTCCGCAGGTACGTCCAACGCAGGTACGTCCGAGCCGGCTGCCACATTGGCGACGTCTGAGCCGGCGACGTCTGAGCCGGCGACCTCTGAGCCGGCGACCTCTGGGACGCCGGCTGAGTCCACGGAGGGCTAGGTGCTGGCCACTGCGCTAGAGCACCTGGTACGAGGCATCGTCGACCACCCTGACGACGTCCAGGTCGAGCTGGTCAGCTCCCGGCGGGGGCGCCGGCTGGAGGTACGGGTCAACCCCGAGGACCTGGGCAAGGTGATCGGACGCAACGGCCGTACCGCTAAGGCGCTGCGCCAGGTGATGGCCGGCATCGGCGGCCGGGGCGTCCGGGTGGACGTCATCGACACCGACCGGGTCTAGTTTCGGTGCACCTCATGGTTGGGCGGATCGGCCGGGCGCACGGCCTGCGTGGTGAGGTGTCGGTCGAGGTACGGACCGATGATCCTGAGTCTCGCTTCGCGGCCGGCTCGGTGCTGGTCACCGATCCGGTCGAGCGTGGGCCGCTGACCGTGGAGGGGTCGCACTGGCACGGCGGCCGGCTGCTGGTGACCTTCGCCGGGGTCGCCAGCCGGGAGGCCGCCGAAGCGTTGCGGAACACCCTGCTGGTGGTGGACAGCGCCGATCTGCCGGTGCTGGCCGACCCAGCGGAGTTCTATGACCACCAGATCGTCGGGCTGCGGGCCGTGTTGGCCACCGGTGAGGGGCTGGGCACCGTACACCAGGTGATCCACGCTCCCGGCGGCGACCTGCTGGCCATCCACCGGCCGGACCGGGCCGAGCTGCTGGTCCCGTTCGTGGCCGAAATGGTGCCGACCGTAGACCTGGCCGCTGGCCGGGTGGTGGTCGACCCGCCCGAGGGGCTGCTGGAGCTGTGAGGCTCGACGTCGTCACGATCTTTCCCGACTACCTCGCCCCGCTGCGCCAGTCGCTGCTTGGCCGGGCGATCGAGCGCGGTCTGGTGGAGCTGACCATCCACGACCTGCGGGACTGGACGTACGACGTACACCGCACCGTCGATGACGCCCCGTACGGCGGCGGCCCTGGCATGCTGATGAAACCCGAGCCCTGGGGTGCGGCGCTGGACGCGATCGCCCCGCCGGGTGGCCGGCAGCCGCGGCTGATCGTTCCCAGCCCGTCCGGCGTGCCGTTTGGCCAGCGGCTGGCCCACGAACTGGCCGCCGAGCCGTGGCTGGTCTTCGGCTGCGGCCGGTACGAGGGCATCGACCAGCGGGTGCTGGACGACGCCGCGACCCGGATGCGGGTTGATGAGGTGTCGCTGGGCGACTACGTGCTGGGCGGCGGAGAGGTCGCCGTGCTGGTGATCGTCGAGGCGGTGGGCCGGCTGCTGCCCGGGGTGGTCGGCAACGCGGCCAGCCTGGAGCAGGACTCCTTCGGCGACGGGTTGCTGGAGGGTCCGGCGTACACCCGACCGGAGGAATGGCGCGGCCGGCGGGTACCGGCTGTGCTGCTGTCCGGCCACCACGGCCAGATTGCTCGGTGGCGGCGGGACGAGGCGCTGCGCCGGACCGCGGTGCGCCGGCCCGACCTGCTGGCCGCGCTGCCCCCGGCGGCGCTGGACGCCCGGGACCGCGAGGTACTGCGCGAGCCACCCGAGGGGTGACCTGGTCCGATTTTCCCGTGCCCGTGGCGGTGTGGCACAGTAGAACGGTTGCCGAGGCTGGGTTAAGCCTTCGCGCGACCTTCGACCCCAACCGGACCGTCATCTGGGTGCGCCGCGCCGCGCCCGGCGTATGAGGAAGCGAAGACCGCGATGAACACCCTGGACGCCCTGGACGCCAAGTCGCTGCGTTCCGACATCCCGGACTTCCGGCCCGGCGATACCCTGAAGGTGCACGTCCGGGTGGTCGAGGGTTCCCGAGAACGGATCCAGGTCTTCCAAGGCGTGGTGATCCGCCGGCAAGGTGGCGGCGTCCGGGAGACCTTCACCGTACGCAAGGTCAGCTTCGGGGTCGGCGTGGAGCGTACCTTCCCGGTCCACACCCCGATCATCGGCAAGATCGAGGTGGTCACCCGTGGCGATGTCCGGCGGGCGAAGCTGTACTACCTGCGTGATCGCCGCGGCAAGGCCGCCAAGATCAAGGAGAAGCGGGAGAGCACCCCGACCCGCTGACCAGCGACCGGCTGGCCGCGGGCTAGGCTGAGCCCCGATGACCCATGAGAATCCGGCCGAGCCCGGCACCACCGCCGAGCCTGCCGCCCCCCCGTCCACTGATAATGCAACGGCGCCGACCGGCCGGGCAGCCCGGGCAGGCCGTCGTCGGCGGCGCAGGAAGCAGCCCTTCTGGCGCGAGCTCATCACGCTGGTAGTGATCGCGCTGGTGCTCGCCGGACTCATCCAGGCCTTCCTGGTCAAGACCTTCTACATCCCGTCCGGCTCGATGGAGCAGACCCTGCACGGCTGTCCCGGCTGCTCCGGCGACCGGGTGCTGGTCAACCGGCTGGTCTACCGGTTCCGCGACCCGCGCCCGGGCGACATCGTGGTCTTCCGCGGACCGGAGTCGTGGGCTCCGGAGGTGCAGGTCGCCGGACCGACCAACATCCTGCAGCGCGGGGTCCAAGCGCTTGGGGAGTTGATCGGGGTAGCCCAGCCCAGCGAGAAGGACTTCATCAAACGGGTCATCGCGGTCGGCGGGCAGACCGTACAGTGCTGCGACGCGCAGGGCCGGGTGACGGTCAATGGCAAGCCGCTGACCGAGCCGTACATCTACACTGACGCGCCGGAGGACCCGCAGCTCAGCACCTTCGGTCCGGTGACCGTGCCGGCCGACCACATGTGGTTGATGGGGGACCACCGTAACGCCTCGTTGGACAGCCGGGCGCACGTGACCGACGCTGATCATGGCACGGTGTCGATCAAGAACGTGATCGGCAAGGCGTTCGTGATCGTCTGGCCGCCCTCGCGGTGGAACACCCTGGGCAATCCGATGACGGTCGGCGCACTCGGCCCACTGGGTGCACCGGCCCCGCTGGTGCTCAGCTTCGCCATGGTGCTGCCATTCGGGATGTGGCGGCGGTCCCGGCGGGTGGCCGCCGGCCGAACCGGCCGGTCTGGTCAGACCGGCCGGGCGATGCCCTAGGCTGGCCGCTGTCATGACGCTCAGCCCCTCGCCTCAGCGCCCTGCAGCTTCGGCCGGCCGGCCGGCTTGTGGTGCTGGTCGGGTTTGGGCGGGTGCGGCCGAGGTGTTTGAGCCGGTGCCATGATCCGTCCGCATCGGACAGTGGTACGCCAGGAAGCCGGGCTGTGGGCGTACGAGGCGGCACTGCGTCGGCGCGGGTTCATCCGGGTCGCCGGTGCCGATGAGGCTGGCCGGGGGGCCTGCGCTGGACCCTTGGTGGTGGCCGCGTGTGTCCTGCCGGCGGGTCGGCGGGGCTTGGTGCCGGGTTTGGCCGACTCCAAGCTGCTCACCCCGGCCGCCCGGGACCGGGTGTACGCCGAGGTACTCGGCCGTGCTGAGGCGTGGTCGGTGGTCGTGATCCCGCCCACCGAAGTGGATAGTCGGGGGTTGCATGTGACGAACTTGGAGGGGATGCGCCGGGCGCTGGCTGCGCTGTGCCCGACGCCGTCGTACGTACTGACCGACGGGTTCAGGGTGGACGGGCTCGGGGTGCCCGGGTTGGCGGTGTGGAAGGGTGACCGGGTGGTCGCCTGCATTGCCGCCGCCTCGATTATCGCCAAGGTAACCCGGGATCGGATCATGACTGAGCTGCACGAGCACTACCCGCGCTACGACTTCGCCACCCACAAGGGATATGTCACGCCCGCGCACGCCGCCGCGCTGGCGACGCACGGGCCATGCCCGGAGCACCGGTACTCCTACGTGAACGTTGCCCGCGCGTTGGGCCAGAATGGCGGTAATCCGTCGGGTGGCCTCTCGGTTGGTGGCCCATCAGTTGACGGCCTTTCAGTTGGCATGGAGAGCGTGACCGCATGAGCGCCGAGGATCTCGAGAAGTACGAGACCGAGATGGAGCTGCAGCTCTACCGGGAGTATCGGGACATCGTGCGGCAGTTCACCTATGTGGTGGAGACCGAGCGACGGTTCTACCTGACGAACTCGGTGAACCTGGTGCCGCGCAACGCCGATGGCGAGGTGTACTTCGAGGTCACCATGCACGACGCGTGGGTGTGGGACATGTACCGGCCGGCGCGGTTCGTGAAGAACGTTCGGGTGGTGACGTTCAAGGACGTCAACGTCGAAGAGTTGGAGAAGCCCGACCTGGAGCTGCCCGGCAACTGACCGGCCGGCGGTGGCAGATCCGTGGTTGTCGAAGTGCCGGGGTGCCGCCAGGGGCGGCGTTGTCCACAGCACGGTGGGGCGTCCACAGCGGGCGATGGGGTATTCCCCGTCGCGCTGGTGGACCGCAGGCTGGCTCTATGCGAGTCAAGGACGCGCTGGGTCGCTTCGGTGAGCAAGTGGCCGCCCAGCACCTGGAACAAAGTGGGCTGACCGTGGTCGACCGCAACTGGCGCTGTGCCGAGGGTGAGATCGACATCATCGCGCAAGACGGCGAGGTCCTCGTCTTCTGCGAGGTGAAGACCCGGTCCGGGCTGGGCTACGGAGACCCCGCCGAGGCGGTCAGCCAGCAGAAGATCGCCCGGGTTCGGCGGCTGGCGCTGCGCTGGCTGGCGACCAACGGGTTGCCTTGGCGAGCGCTGCGCTTCGACGTGGTCACCGTGTTGCGTTCGGCGGACGGGGTGCAGGTGCGGCACCTGCGCGGAGCGTTTTGATGACGCTGGCGCGGACCTGGTCGGTGGCGTTGTCCGGCGTTGACGGGCAGGTGGTGGAGGTGGAGGCCGATATTGCGGCTGGCCTGCCAGGGTTCAGCCTGGTCGGGCTGCCGGACGCAGCACTGTCGGAGTCGCGGGACCGGATCCGCGCGGCAATCGTCAACTCCGGACTGGAGTGGCCGGCCCGGAGGATCACTATCAGCCTGCTGCCTGCCTCGCTGCGCAAGTACGGCTCGCATTTTGACTTGGCGCTGGCGCTGGCAGTGCTCGGCGCGGCCGAGCAGGTGCCGGCCGCCGGGCTGGCCGAGGCTGTGATGCTCGGTGAGCTGGGCCTGGACGGCAAGATCCGGCCGGTACGGGGTGTACTGCCCGCGGTGGTGGCCGCCGCCCGGGCCGGGCTGCGCCGGGTGGTTGTACCCCGCCCGAACGCGGCCGAGGCGGCGCTGGTAGCTGAGATGGACGCGAGGGGAGCGGCGACGCTGGTTGACCTGGTGGCCTGGCTGCGGGGGGAGCCGGCCGAGGTGTCGGCTGGCCGGCCGCCCGCTGACCCCGGCGTGCCGGTCGGCCCAGACCTAGCCGATGTCGTCGGCCAGCCGATCGGCCGGCGCGCGATCGAGGTCGCCGCGGCCGGCGGCCACAACCTCTTCCTGATCGGCCCGCCCGGGGCCGGCAAGACCATGCTGGCCGAGCGGATCCCCGGCCTGTTGCCGCACTTGGACGACGCCGCGGCGCTGGAGGTGACCGCAATCCACTCGGTGGCGGGGGCGCTGCCGCCGGGCGCGGCACTGGTCCGGCGACCGCCGTTTCAGAGCCCGCACCACACCGCGTCGATGGCCGCACTGGTCGGCGGCGGGTCAGGGGTCGCCGGACCTGGTGCGCTGTCGCTGGCCCACCGCGGGATCCTCTTCCTCGATGAGGCCCCGGAGTTCTCGCCCCGGGTGCTTGACGCCCTGCGGCAGCCGATGGAAAGCGGTGAGGTGGTGCTGGCCCGCGCCTACGGGGTAGCCCGCTACCCGGCTCGCTGCCAGCTCGTGCTGGCCGCCAACCCGTGCCCGTGCGCATCTGCGGCCGGCGACCAGGCGTGCAGTTGCGCTTCGACGGTTCGCCGCCGTTACCTTGCCCGGCTGTCCGGCCCGTTGCTTGACCGGGTCGACCTGCATGTCGAGCTGCTGCCGGTGACCGGCGCGGATCTGCTCGCTGAGCCGGCGGCGGCCGAGCCGTCCGAGGCGGTGGCCAGGCGGGTGGCGGCGGCCCGGGCGGCGGCCGCGGCGCGACTGGCGGGCACCCCCTGGCGGGTCAACGCCGAGGTGCCCGGTAGCGCCCTGCGCGGCCGGTGGCGGCTACCGGCCCGGGTGCGCTCGATCGCCGACCTCGCCGTCGACCGGGGTACGTTGAGCGCTCGTGGCTACGACCGGGTGCTGCGGGTTGCCTGGACGATCGCCGACGTGGCCGGCCGGCAGTCTCCCGATGCCGGCGATGTGTGCGAGGCCGTCGGCCTGCGTACCCGTCGCCACCCGCCGCGATGAGTACCGGGCCGCTCGCCGCGCCAGCAGCCACCGCGGTTGCCGATCTCGATCGGGTCCGGCAGGCCCGGGTATGGCTGGCTCGGGCTGTTGAGCCCGGCTCGGCCGCAGTGATCTGTTACGTCGCCCGGTACGGGCCGGTCGAGGCGGTCCGCCGGATCCGTTGTGGCCAGGCGCCGCCAGCGGTGGCGTCCTGCGCGGCCGGCCGGACCGCCGATGACTTGGTCGACGCTGACCTGGCGATGGCCGACCGGCACGGGATTTGCCCGCTAGTCCCGGAGGATCCGGGTTGGCCAGCCGCTGCCTTGCTGCCGATGGAGGCGGCAGTCGCGCGCGGCGTGCCCGATCTTGCCCCACCGCTGATGCTGTGGGTGCGCGGTAGCTGCGAGCTGGCCGAGCTGGTCGAGCGCAGCGTGGCGATCGTCGGGGCCCGGACGGCCACCGCCTATGGCGAGCACGTGGCGGCCGACCTCGCCTACCGGCTGTCGGGTCAGGGCTGGACGGTGGTCTCCGGCGGTGCGTTCGGGATCGACGCCGCTGCCCACCGCGGCGCGGTGAGCGCCGAGCGGCCCACCATCGCGGTGATCGCGGGCGGCCTGCAGGTGCCGTACCCAGCCGGAAACGCGCGGCTGTTTGAACGGATCGCCGACCATGGCCTGCTGGTCAGCGAGTGGCCGCCCGACTGCCGGCCACAGCGCCACCGCTTCTTGATCAGGAACCGGCTCATCGCCGGCCTCGCGGCCGGCACCGTAGTGGTCGAAGCCGGGGCGCGGAGCGGGTCACGGCATACCGCACGCCGCTCCCATGAGCTTGGTCGTCCGGTCATGGTGGTGCCCGGGCCGGTGACCTCTGCCATGTCGGTTGGGACCCATCAACTGGCCCGGGAGTCTGTGGCCCGGCTGGTCACCAACGCCGCGGAGGTGGTGGAGGAGATCGGCCGGTTCGGCACAGACCTCGCGCCTCGACCGCAGGGGCCGGTCACGGTCGCGGACAACCTCGACGAGGTCAGCAGGCGGATCCTCGACGGGGTGCCGGTCCGGGATCCGGCCGCTGCCGAGTCGGTTGCCCGAGAAGCCGGGGTGGAGCTGCCGGCCGTGCTGCGCTGCCTGCCGGCGCTGGAGGTGCTCGGCCTGGTGCGGTGCGTCGGCGGCGGGTGGCAACTCACGGCGAGCGGCCGAGAGCGTGGCAGACCCGGCTGACGGCGCAGCGACCCAGGCTGACGGCGCAGCGGTCGGGGCTGACGCGCAGCAGGGCAGCACAACCGCGGTTCCGGCCGCGCGCATGCATTCTGCCGCGACGCGCTGCGGCTGTGGTTGACGGCTGGCCCGGGAGGGTCAACGGTCGGTGTCATGGCCCGGACCAGGGCTGCCCGCGCAGCCGCTGCCGACCGCGTCGCCCCAGCCGGTGGTGGTGTGGGTGGTGCGGCCGGCGGTGGTGCCCAGCCGGATGCCTCGCATGACGGGCGGGCTGGCCGGGTATCGACCGCGACCCGCAGGGCGTCCCTGCCGCCGAGCTTCCAAGCGGCCGTTGATGCGTTTGAACGGCACCTGCGGCTGGAGCGGTCACTGTCGGAGCACAGCACCCGTGCCTACCTCGTCGATGTGGTCGGTCTGCTCGACCACCTCGTCAGGGCTGGCTACCGCGACCTCGACTCGCTCGGCATCGACGGGTTGCGGGACTGGTTGGCCGCGATGTACCGCGCTGGTGCGGCCCGCGCGACGCTGGCCCGCCGCAGCGCCGCGGCGCGGGCGTTCACCGGCTTCGTCCACCAGCACGGCTGGCTCGCGACGGACCCTGGCTCGCTGCTGACTGCCCCGAAGCCACACCGCCCGCTGCCACCGGTCCTGCACCAGGCCGAGGCGCTCGCGTTGGTCGAGTCAGTCAACCAGGACACGCCGGTCGATCTCCGGGACCGGTGTGTCCTGGAGCTGCTTTACGCCTCCGGGATCCGGGTGTCGGAACTGACTCAGCTCGATCTCGATGACGTTGACCGCCATCGCCGCCTGGTGCGCGTGCTCGGTAAGGGGGGCAAGGAGCGGAGCGTCCCCTACGGCCTACCCGCTGATCATGCCTTGGCGGACTGGCTCCAGCGTGGCCGGCCGGAGCTGTGCAACCAGTACAGCGGTGCTGCGCTGATCCTCGGGCAGCGTGGGCGCCGGATCGACCCACGCTCGGTCCGGCGCATCGTCCACCGCCAGGTGGCCGTGGTCGCCGGGGCGCCGGACATCGGGCCGCATGGCCTTCGCCACTCGGCGGCGACCCACCTGCTGGAGGGCGGCGCGGATCTTCGTGCCGTCCAGGAGATCCTGGGCCACGCGTCGCTGGCAACCACGCAGATCTACACCCACGTATCCGTGGAGCGGCTACGCGCTGCCTACCGGCAGGCTCATCCCCGGGCCTGAGCCGGGCAGTCGTCAGGGCGGTCGCCTGGTCAGCAGGATCCACCCGGCAGCCAGCGCAAGACCCATCGCGACCGCCGTACAGAACCGGTGGAACCGCTGCCAAGGGTCTGCGCTAGTGGCAGCGCGAACGTTGGCGGCCCAGTCGGCGACGGTCCCAGCAGCCGGCCTGGCGACCGGATGGGCTGCGCCGAGTGGCCCGAACAGGCCGACCGGGGTGTGCCCGGGAGTCTGGGGTGCGGCCGCGATCTCGGGGCCACCAGGGCCACCAGTGCCGCCCGCGCCGGTTACCGCCAGCGGGAGGCCACGCCCGTGTGGGCCAGCCGCGCCGGCCAGCGGCAGCAGCCGGATCGCCCCGGACCGCAGCAGCGACAGCGGGTCGAGGTAGGCCTCGCCGCGCCGCAGCCCCCAGTGCAGGCAGGCCGGTTGCGGGCAGCCTGGGTGACCCGGCAGCAGCCGGCCGAGGACCGTACCGCGAACGACGTGCTGGCCGCGACGCACCATGATCAGCAGTGGCTCGTACGTGGTCCGCAAACCATTCGGGTGCGTGACGGCGACCACCCCACGGCCGGCCAGCCAGCCGGCGAAAGAAACCACGCCAGACCCGGCGGCCAGCACCGTGGTGCCTGGTGGGGCAGCCAGATCGACGCCGCGGTGACCCCGGCCGTACGGCTGATCCGGCGGGTCAAAGCTGCGCACCACCTCCGGGGTGCCGGGCAGCGGCCACCCCCAGTCACCGGCCGGTCCGGCGGACCCGCCGCTGGCTGGCGGAGCGGCTCCTACCACGGTCGCTGCGGCCACCATGACGACCTGCAGCGCCAGCACGAGGGCGAGCACCAAACGCTTCACGCCGACCACGATCGCCGAGCCGGCGCTGGATGTCAGCCGGTGACCCGCTGGCTGTGGGTAACTTTCCCGCTTGTGGACAGACCGTGCCGTGCAGGCAGACCAGAGGTGGGTTCGCGACCCCACGGCGCACGCCGTACACTCGCGTCGCGGTCCGTCTGGGACGGACCGACTTCGCACGCCCCAACCTCGGTGTTCGACCGGGGGGTGCCGTTCGGTCCAGTCAGCCCAGTGCTGGCTGGTATGGCACGCCAGGGGCGTTAGGCCCGGTGGCCGCCGACCGCCGGGGACAACCGAGGCGCCCGCATCGTGGGGGCGTAGACAAGGAGTGAGCGGCGATGGCCGTCGTCACCATGCGGAACCTGCTCGACAGTGGGGTCCACTTCGGTCACCAGACCCGCCGGTGGAATCCGAAGATGAAGCGCTTCATCTTCACCGAGCGCAACGGCATTTACATTATCGATCTGCAGCAGACGTTGACTTACATCGACCGAGCCTACGACTTCGTCAAGGAGACCGTAGCGCATGGCGGTACGGTGCTGTTCGTTGGTACCAAGAAGCAAGCCCAGGAGGCGATCGCGGAGCAGGCCCAGCGGGTCGGCATGCCGTTCGTCAACGAGCGTTGGCTCGGCGGCATGCTGACCAACTTCAGCACGGTCTTCAAGCGGCTGCAGCGGCTGAAAGAGCTGGAGGCCATGGAGCAGACCGGCTTCGTGGGCACCCGTACCAAGAAGGAGTCGCTGATCCTGCGTCGGGAGAAGGAGAAGCTCGAGCGCACCCTCGGTGGGATCCGGGACATGCAGAAGGTGCCGAGCGCGGTCTGGGTGGTCGACACCAAGAAGGAGCACATCGCGGTCAGCGAGGCGCGCAAGCTGGGTATCCCGGTGGTCGCGATCCTGGACACCAACTGTGACCCTGACGAGGTGGACTACAAGATTCCTGGTAACGACGATGCGATCCGGAGCTGCGCGCTGCTGACCCGGGTCATCGCCGATGCGGTCGCCGAGGGCCTGATCGCCCGCTCCTCGGCGCACAGCGGTGCCGCCGACGGCACGGACAAGCCTGAGCCAACCGGTCAGCTCGGTGCCGACGAGCCGCTCGCCGAATGGGAGCGCAACCTGCTGGTCCGCCAGGCGGAGCAGGCTGCGGCCAGCACGACCAGCGGTACTGCGGCCCAGGATGCCGTGGCCGAGGGCACGGCCGGCCCGCCAATGGACCTCTCGGTCGAGAGCGGCGTCGATGCGGCCCCGGCCGGCTTTGGCGCACCGGAGGCCGAGCCCGCCATCGTGAGCGCCGAGCAGTAGGCCGAGCAGCAGGCCGCCTTCCTGCGGCGGTACGGCCAGCCCGGCCGTACCGCCGGGAGCGAACTGGCCTGGAGCGTACGGCTAAGACAACCCAAGCAAACCCAGTAATCCAAGCAATACGGACGGAAGGCAACATGGCAAACTTCACCGCGGCAGACGTGAAGAGGCTCCGGGACGCCACCGGCGCCGGCATGATGGATGCCAAGCGGGCGCTGGAAGAGACCGACGGTGACTTCGAGCCGGCAATCGAGGTGCTCCGGATCAAGGGTGCGGCCAAGGCCGCCCGGCGCGGTGCCGAGCGGACCATCGCCAACGGCTTGGTCGCGGCCGCCGAGGGCGTGCTGATCGAGCTGGGCTGCGAGACCGACTTCGTCGCCAAGAACGAGCAGTTCCAGCAACTCGCGGCGGACATCGTGGCGCATGCCGCGGCAACCAGGACCGCCGACGTGCAGGCGCTACTGGCCGAGCAGCTCGCCGACGGCCGTACCGTCGCGGAAAACATCGAGTCCGCCTCCTCGGTCATAGGCGAGAAGCTGCAGCTCGTCCGGATCGTGGTCATGGACGGCCCGGTGGCCTCCTACATGCACCGGCGCGCCACCGACCTGCCGCCGCAGGTGGGTGTGCTTGTCGGGTTCACCGGCGAGGATCTGGAAACCGCCCGCGGCGTTGCGATGCAGATCGCCGCGATGCGGCCGAGCTACGTCAGCCGGGAGGACGTACCAGCCGATGTGGTCGAGACCGAGCGGCGGATCGCCGAAGCGACCGCCCGCGAGGAGGGCAAGCCGGAGCAGGCGCTGTCCCGGATCGTCGAGGGCCGGCTGACCGGTTTCTACAAGGACGCGGTGCTGCTCGAGCAGTCCTCGGTCCAAGACAGCAAGAAGACGGTCCGGCAGATACTCGACGCGGCCGGGGTGCAGGTCACCCAGTTCGCCCGGTTTGAGGTCGGCCAGGCGTAAGGTCTGGGCAGGATGTCAGCCGGACGAACGCGAAGGGGGCTGCCAGTGAGCGTGACAGACTCGTCGGCGCCCCCGTCGCTTGCCTCGGCAGACCCACCGCCGCAGTGGGGCCGGGTGCTGCTGAAGCTGTCCGGTGAGGCACTGTCCGGCGGCACCGGGCTCGGCGTTGACCCGGATGTGGTCGCGGTGATCGCCGAGCAAATTGCCGATCTGGTCCGTACCGGCGTGCAGGTTGCGGTGGTGGTCGGCGGTGGCAACTACTTCCGCGGCGCTCAGCTTTCGGACGGGGGCATGGACCGCTCCCGTGGCGACTACATGGGCATGCTCGGTACGGTGATGAACTGCCTGGCACTACAGGATTTCCTGGAGAAGCGGGGGGTTGATACCCGGGTGCAGACCGCCATCCACATGGGTCAGGTGGCCGAACCGTACATCCCGCGGCGGGCCATCCGGCATCTGGAGAAGAGCCGGGTGGTGATCTTCGGTGCCGGGCTGGGTGCGCCGTTCTTCTCCACCGACACCGCCGCGGCGCAGCGTGCGCTGGAAATCAGTTGCGACGTACTGCTGCTGGCCAAGAACGACGTGGACGGCGTCTATGACGCCGACCCGCGGACCAGCCCAGGGGCCACCCGGTTTGACCGGCTGACCTATCTGGACGTACTCCGCCGCAGGCTGAAGGTCGCCGATGCCACCGCGTTCAGCTTGTGCATGGACAACGACCTGCCCATCGTAGTTTTCGACCTGCTGACCAAAGGAAACATCGCGCGGGCGGTCACAGGTGAGAAGATCGGCACCATCGTCAGCAACGACGCCGGCTAGTAGCCGGTCGGCAGGGGCAACCTCTGGAGGAACGCTGTGATCGAGGAGACGCTCTTCGACGCTGAGGAGAAAATGGAGAAGGCGGTTTCGGTCGCCAAAGAAGATCTTGCCACGGTACGCACCGGGCGGGCGACTCCGCAGATGTTCGCTCGGTTGGTGGTCGACTACTACGGCGCCGCAACCCCGATCCCGCAGCTTGCCTCGATCAACGTGCCTGAGCCGCGGATGGCGATCATCAAGCCGTACGATCCCAACCAGCTCAACGCCATCGAGCGCGCCATCCGGGACAGCGACCTCGGGGTCAACCCGAACAACGACGGCACCATCATCCGGATCGTGCTGCCGCAGCTCACCGAGGAGCGACGCCGCGAGATGGCCAAGATCGCCCGGCACAAGGGCGAAGAGGCCAAGGTGGCGATCCGCAACGTGCGCCGGCACGCCAAGGACGCGCTGGACCGGTTGATCAAGGATGGCGAGTCCGGCGAGGACGACGTCCGCCGGGCCGAGAAAGAACTCGAAGACACCACCAGCAAGTACATCCACCATGTCGATGACCTGGTCAAGCACAAGGAGGCTGAACTCCTCGAGGTGTGAGGGAGCCACGGGGGGAGGGTGGGGTCGGTGGGACCGCCAGCAGGAGGCGCCGGGTACGGCATGCCGAGCGGTCCGCAGCACCGCCGGGTGCGCTCCGGTGTGCAGGCCTACCGGCCGCCGCCGGTCGGTGGGTTTCGGGCTGGTGGGTTTCCGGGCGGGGGGCTGATGGGCGGCGGGCTTCCCAGCGGTGGTCCACCCGGCGGGCGGTCGGGCCGAGCCGGCCGCAACCTCCCCGCGGCTCTCATGGTCGGCCTCGGCCTCGGGGCACTGGTCCTCACCACGCTGTTCCTGTACCGGCCGGCCTTCGTGCTGCTGGTCATCGTCTCGATTGCCATCAGTACCTGGGAGCTGGTTATCGCGGCCTCCAAGGTCGAGGCCCGGCCACCGCTGGTTCCGCTGCTGGTCGGCACCGTGCTGATGGATGGGCTGGCCTGGCTGCGGGGGGCGCAGGCGCTGGGGATTGCGTTCCTGCTGACCGGGCTGGCCATCATGGTCTGGCGGCTGGTCGACGGCCCGGCCGGGTACTTGCGGGATACCGCGACCGGGGTGCTGATCGCGTTATACGGGCCGTTCCTGGCTGGGTTCGGAATCTTGCTGGCCCAACCGGCTGACGGCGCCAAGCGGGTGCTGGCCTACCTTGCCGTGGTGGTCTGCAACGACACTGCGGGATACGCGGCGGGGGTGTTCTTCGGCAAGCACCCATTGGCGCCGACGGTCAGCCCGAAGAAGTCCGTCGAGGGTTTCGTCGGCTCGGTGCTGGCCTGTGTCGGGTTCGGCGTTGGGTACTTCCTGCTCGTTTTTCATCATGGCTGGTGGCAGGGCGCGGTGTTCGGGGTGGCGTTGGCGGTGACGGCCACGGTGGGTGACCTCGGCGAGTCGATGATTAAGCGGGACCTCGGGATCAAGGACATGGGTACCTTGCTACCCGGCCACGGCGGGCTGATGGACCGGCTGGACTCGCTGCTCCCCTCCGCCGCCGTGGCGTACCTGCTGCTCGCCACGTTCATCCCACTCACCTGAGCCCTCCCCACCCCGGCTTCCCTCGCCGATCTTGACGAACCTGTCGGAATTTGGCCCGGAATAACGACGATAACGTCAAGATCGGCGAGGAGGGACGGGGCGGGTGCGGGGAGGGACGGGGCGGGTGAGGGGGTGGGGCGTGGGACACTAGGCGCGATATGGCCGCCCTTCCGCTCGTCTTGGACGCTCCTCGCCGGCCCCGGCCGCCGCGCCATCTCGCCGACCTCGCACCAGCGGAGCGGCGAGCGGTGGTGACCGAGCTGGGTGAGCCGGCGTTCCGGGCTCGCCAACTGTCGCACCACTACTTCACCCGGCTGACCACCGACCCGGCTGGGATGACCGACCTACCCGCGGTCGTTCGGGGCCGGCTTGCCGACGCGCTGCTGCCACCGCTGCTCACCGCCACCCACCAGGTCACCTGCGACGCCGGTAACACCCGCAAGACGGTGTGGCGAGGCTTCGACGGCACGTTGTGGGAAAGCGTACTGATGCGTTACCCGGACCGGGTGACCGTCTGCGTGTCCAGCCAGGCCGGCTGTGGGATGGCGTGCCCGTTCTGCGCGACCGGCCAGCAGGGGCTGACCCGCAACCTGTCCACCGCGGAGATCGTCGAGCAGGTGATGGCCAGCGCCCGGGCGTTGGCGGCCGATGAGCTGGGCCGGCCCGGCCGGGCGAGCAACCCCGGCCGAGTCAGCAACGTGGTCTTCATGGGGATGGGCGAACCGCTGGCCAACTACCGGCAGGTGCTAGCCGCGGTGCGCCGGCTGACCGACCCCGCGCCGGACGGGCTGGGCCTGGCACAACGGCACGTCACCATCTCCACCATCGGCTTGGTGCCGGCTATCCGGCGGCTGGCGGCTGAGGGACTAGACCCCGGGCGGCTGACCGGTGGCCGGCTACAGGTCACCCTCGCGGTGAGCTTGCACGCCCCCGACGATGAATTGCGCAACACCCTGGTCCCGGTGAACAGCCGCTGGCCGGTCGCCGAGGTGCTGGCCGCGGCCTGGGAGTACGCCGCGGCCACCCGCCGCCGGATCTCAGTGGAGTACGCGATGATCCGGGACGTGAACGACCAGCCGTGGCGGGCCGACCTGCTCGGTTCACTGCTGCGCGGCCGGCTGGCGCATGTCAACCTGATCCCACTCAATCCGACGCCCGGCAGCGACTGGGACGCCAGCCCGGCCGCCGCCGAAGCAGAGTTCGTCCGCCGGCTGCGTCGGCACGGCGTGCCGACCACTGTCCGAGACACCCGGGGCCGGGAGATCGATGGCGCCTGCGGGCAGCTTGCCGGGCGGACCGAGTAACCGGCGGAGTGAGCCGGGCGCGGCTTGGGCGCGGCCTCAGCTCCGCCAGGCGTTCTTGCGCCGGGTCCGGTCCCGCAGCAGCGAGAACACCAGGACCGCGGCGAAGCCGACCGACCAGACCAGTTCCCACTTCGAACCGTGGGTGCTGAACACCAAGAGGACGAGGACAAGAGCGGACAGCCAGCCCGCATACCGAGCGACCTTGCCCATCTCGGTGTGCCAACCCCAGTCCGCGGGCTGCTCATGCCGGGTCACGGACTGCTCCTGCGGGTCGTGCTCCTCGGCGGCCACAGCCCCTCCTCGACGGTGGTATGCCGCCATTATCGCAGGATGCCGCGTCGGCCCGGGCGGCGGGTACCGATCAGCAAGCTGCCGGCAACCAGATGCAGGGCAGGCCCGGGGTCATGGGGCCCGCCCTGCAGGCTGAGTGATGCGTACCTCAGGTAGTCGACACGTTACTTTGAGCAACAGGATCCGGCAAGGGTGCGTCTCCTAGAGGTACGGACCCCGCCAGCGGCTAGTCCGGGAACAGCTTCCGCACGCTTGGCCCGGGCTGGCTGACCAGCATTGCTGCCGGCCCGGCCCGTACCGCGTCAGCGATCCGTTCCGGCTGGTAGGGGTTGATCGGCGCGGGCAAGGCGACCGGATCGAACCAGCCGACCTCGACCGCCTCCGGGCTGCCCGCGGGCGTACCGGACAGCAGCCGGCACCGGAACACCAGCACCGGCTCGCCATCCGGCGGACGGTGGTACACCCCCGTCAACCGGTCTACCGCAACCCGGACCCGTACCTCCTCGGCCGCCTCCCGGACCGCGGCTTCCCACGGTGCCTCGCCCGGCTCCACCCCGCCGCCGGGCAGGTTCCAGATCGGCGGGCGGTCCCGGAGCGCGAGCAGCACCCGACCGGCGGTGTCGAGGATGACGGCGTTGACTCCGAGCCGTACCATGCCGGCAGTCTGACATTAGCCGGCCGGTACTGCCGGTCGAGCCACTGCCGGACCACCCGTCCCGACCGGTGCGGGTTGCAACATTTCTGTGGTGGCGTCCGGCCGGCTGCCGGCTGGGGGACAATACCCGGGTGAGTACGCAACGCAGCGTGATCCTGCTCGGGTCGACCGGATCGATCGGCAGCCAGGCCATTGACGTCGTACGGCACTGTCCGGACCGGTTCCGGGTGGTCGGACTGGCCGCCGGAGGAGGCAACGTCACGTTGCTTGCCGAACAAGCGCTGAGTCTTGGCGTCGAGGTCGTCGCGGTGGCCCGGGCCACCGCCGCGCAGGATCTGCAACTGGCGTTCTATGCGGCTGCTGCTGCGGCCGGCTACCCCACCGGCTCGTTCCTGGTACCGAAGATCATCGCTGGCCCGGACGCCGCGGCCGAGCTGGCCGCTCACCCGTGCGACGTCGTACTCAACGGGATGACCGGCTCGGTCGGGCTACGGCCGACCCTGGCCGCGCTGCGGGCCGGGCACACCCTGGCACTGGCCAACAAGGAGTCGCTGGTCGCCGGCGGGCCGTTGGTCGCCGGGCTGGCCAGACCCGACCAGCTCGTGCCGGTGGACTCCGAGCACTCCGCGCTCGCGCAGTGCCTGCGGGCCGGCCGGTCGACGGAGGTACGCCGGCTGGTGCTGACCGCCAGCGGTGGGCCGTTTCGCGGCCGGAGCCGGGCTGAGCTGGCCGGGGTGACGGTACGGCAGGCATTGGCGCACCCGACCTGGGAGATGGGCCCGGTGGTCACCGTCAACAGCGCCACCTTGATGAACAAGGGCTTGGAGCTGATCGAGGCGCACCTACTGTTCGGTATACCGTACGCCGACATTGAGGTCGTGGTGCACCCGCAGTCGGTGGTGCACTCGATGGTGGAGTTCCGCGACGGCTCGACGATCTGCCAGGCCAGCCCGCCGGACATGCGGCTGCCGATCGCGCTGGCAATGGGCTGGCCGGATCGGGTCGCCGAGGTGACCCCGCCGGTGGACTGGTCCACCCCGATGAGCTGGACCTTCGAGCCAGTGGATCACCAGGCGTTCCCGGCCATGCAGCTCGCTCGGGAGGTCGGCCGGTCCGGCGGCGTGGCGCCGGCGGTACTGAACGCCACCAACGAGGAGGCGGTCGCGGCGTTCCTGGCCGACCGGTTGGAGTTCCTCCGGATCGTGGATGTGGTGGCCCGGGTGGTGGCCGAAGCGCCGAGTACCGGAAACTCTTTGACTGTGGAAGACGTCGTTCAAGCGGAGGAATGGGCCCGCGCCCGGGCGCGCGAGCTGATCACGGACACTGCGGTCGCCGCCCGGACGGCGACGGGGGAGTAACCAAATGACGTTCGGATTCGGGGTGGTCTTGTTCGCCCTCTGCTTGGCGATCTCGATCGCGGCCCACGAGTTCGGCCACCTGCTGACCGCGAAAGCATTTGGGATGCACGCCCGGCGGTACTTCATCGGGTTCGGCAAGACGCTATGGTCCTTTCACAAGGGCGAGACCGAGTACGGCCTGAAGGCGTTGCCGGTCGGCGGTTTCGTGGACATCGCGGGGATGTCGCACCTGGAGGAGCTGCACTCCGACGACGAGCCGCGGGCGTTTTGGCGGTACCCGGCCTGGAAGCGGGTCGTGGTGATGTCCGCTGGTTCGGTCACCCACCTGGTGCTTGCGTTGGTGATCCTGTACGTCATCGCGATCACCGCCGGGCTGCCCAACGCCGCTGCGGTCGATCCACCGCCGACGATTGCCTCGGTCGAGGACTGCGTGCAGCAGCTCGACTCCACAGGCGCCCCCCTGCCCTGCCAGCCTGGCGACCCAGCCTCGCCGGCCAAGCAGGCCGGGCTGCGGGCGGGAGACCTGATCACCACCGTTGATGGGGTACGCACCGACACTTGGTCCGCCGTGGTGACCGCGATCCGGTCCCATCCAGACCAGCAGGTCACCGTGCAGTACCGGCGCGACGGCACCGTGCACACCACCGTGGTCCACGTCGCCCGAGCCACTCGGCCGGCGTTGTCTGGCGAGCGCGCCGACGCCCACGGGATGGCCAGCGTCGGGGTGCTGGCCACCGAGGTACGCGAGCCGCCGGCCACCCTGAGCTACAACCCGGTCACCGCGCTCGGCGCCACCGGCTCCTTCACCCTGGAGCTGGTCAACCGCACCTTTGGCGCGCTCGGCCAGCTCCCGTCCCGGATCCCTAAGCTGCTTGACGCGTTGGCCGGCCAGCCGCGCGATCCCGACTCGCCGATCTCGGTGGTCGGCGCGTCCCGGGTCGGTGGCCAGGCGCTGGCCGCCGGCTCCTGGCTGATCTTCTTCCTGCTGCTGGCCAGCTTCAACATCTTCATCGGAATCCTTAACATCCTGCCGCTGCTGCCGCTGGATGGTGGGCACATTGCCGTACTGATGTTCGAACGGATCAGGTCGGCCATCGCCCGGGCGCTCGGCCGACAGGATCCGGGACGGGTGGATCCGGGTAAGCTTGCGCCAGTGATGGTAGCCTTTATCCTACTTTTCGGATCGATATCGCTGCTGGCGATCCTGGCCGATGTCGTGAACCCGATCGCCAACCCGTTCCAGTAGTGAGGCGCGAGCATCGTGACCGCGATCGACCTGGGGATGCCTGAGCCGCCGGCTGCGACACTGTCTCGTCGCCGGGTCAGCCGACAGATCGACGTTGGTGGGGTGCTGGTCGGTGGTGACGCGCCGGTCAGCGTGCAGTCGATGACCACCACTGTCACCGCAGATGTCAATGCCACCTTGCAGCAAATCGCCGAGCTCACCGCGACCGGTTGCCAGCTCGTCCGGGTCGCGGTGCCCAGCTCTGATGACGCCGACGCGCTGCCGGCGATTGCCCGCAAGTCGCAGATCCCGGTGATCGCCGACATCCACTTCCAGCCGAGGTACGTCTTTGCCGCGATCGACGCCGGCTGCGCGGCGGTCCGGGTCAACCCGGGCAACATCAAGGCCTTCGACGACAAGGTGGCCCAGATCGCCGCCGCCGCGACAGCGGCCAAGGTGCCGATCCGGATCGGGGTGAACGCCGGCAGCCTGGACGCGCGGCTGCTAGCGAAGTACGGCAAGGCCACCCCGGAGGCATTGGTCGAGTCGGCGCTCTGGGAGTGCTCGCTGTTCGAGGAGCACGGCTTTACCGACATCAAGATCTCGGTGAAGCACAACGACCCGGTGGTGATGGTGCAGGCGTACGAGCTGCTCGCCGAACAGTGCGACTACCCGCTGCACTTGGGCGTGACCGAGGCCGGTCCGGCGTTCCAGGGCACCATCAAGTCGGCGGTGGCCTTCGGTGCCCTGCTAGCTCGCGGGATCGGCGACACCATCCGGGTCTCGCTGTCCGCGCCGCCGGTGGAGGAGGTCAAGGTCGGGATTGCGATCCTGGAGTCGCTGAACCTGCGCCAGCGCGGGTTGGAGATCGTGTCCTGCCCGTCGTGCGGACGGGCCCAGGTCGACGTGTACACCCTGGCTGAGCGGGTACACGCTGGTTTGGACGGGCTCGAGGTGCCGTTGCGGGTGGCGGTGATGGGCTGCGTGGTCAACGGGCCGGGGGAGGCCCGGGAGGCCGACCTGGGGGTGGCCTCGGGCAACGGCAAGGGGCAGATCTTCGTCCGGGGCGAGGTGGTCAAGACCGTGCCGGAGTCGCAGATCGTGGAGACCCTGGTCGAGGAGGCACTGCGGATGGCCGAGCACATGCGCGTGGCCGGTACTCCACCTGGCGAGCCCACCGTGTCGGTGGGGTGATCGGGTCGGCCGGGGTGCGGGCAAGGTCACGAAATGGGGCGCGGCAACCGTTCGTCGTTGACTACGCTGACCCGGTGCTGAAGCTGGCCGGCGTACGCCTGCTGGATGATCGTGACCTGCCCGCCGTGCGGGAGCTGCTGGCCGCCGACCCGATCGGGAACTGTTTTGTGGCGGCCCGGATCGAGGCGGCTGGGCTGACGCCGTGGCGGTTGGGTGCCGAGGTGTGGGGATATGGCGGCGCTGGGCTGGAGAGCGCCTGCTACTCCGGGGTGAACTTGGTGCCGATTGGTACCGCGACCCCGGCGATGCTGGCCTTCGCCGAGCAGGCCCGCCGCCAGGGCCGGCGCTGCTCGTCTATCGTCGGCTTGGTCGAGGGGGTACGCCCGCTGTGGGAGACGCTGCGGCCGTACTGGGGGCGGCCCCGGGAGGTACGCAGCCGGCAGCCGCTGCTGGCCACCACCATGGTGCCGCCGGTACCGGCCGATCCTGCGGTCCGGCGAGTGCGGCTGGACGAGCTGGACATCCTGCTGCCGGCCTGTGTGGCGATGTTCACCGAGGAGGTCGGCGTCTCACCAATCGGTGCCGATGGTGGCCGGGCGTACCGGCAGCGGGTGTGTGATCTGGTCCGCGCCGGCCGTGCCTTCGCCCGGATCGAGGCCGGCGAGGTCGTTTACAAGGCCGAGGTCGGTGCGGTCTGCGAGCGAGCCTGCCAGATCCAGGGGGTCTGGGTGAACCCGCGCTGGCGCAGTCAGGGTCTCGGTACGGCCGGTACCGCCGCGGTGGTCCGGGACGCGCTGCGCAACGTGGCGCCGATGGTCAGCCTGTATGTCAACGACTTCAACCTGCCGGCCCGGGCGATCTACCGGCGCTGCGGCTTCACCGAGGTCGGTACGTACAGCACCGTACTGTTCTGAACTGCCCACCTCCTCGCCGATCTTGACGAAGATGTCGTTATCAAGCCCGGAATTCCGACATCTTCGTCAAGATCGGCGGAGATATAGGGAAGGGGTTAGTGCTGGCCTGGGAAGGGGACGGGGGCGAGTCCCGGGTCGATGATCAGCCGCCAGCCAGTGGCCCGTACCGCGGTGTCGGTCAGCGCGCCGACCGCGAGCCGCCGCGTTGGGTCGGCGTCGGCCGCGCCGACCACGTACCACCAAGCCGCCGCTGCGCCGTCCTCCAGCCGGGCAGCCAGCCGCAGCGCGCCGTCCCGGTCGGTCACCGCGAACGGCAGCCGGTAGGTCGGCTCGGCGGTGACCGGCGTGACGCCGAGCTGCTGGATCAGCGCGGCGGCCGCGTCCCGCCGGTCCCGGTGCGCGGTGTCGGCCGCATGCGCGGTGGCTAGTTCCGCGCCGGACAAGTGCGCGCCGAGGACGCCGTAGCCCCAGATCACTGCGTGCTCGGCGGCCAGCGCGTCCTGCAGCGCAGCGGTCTGCTCGCTCATTGCAGGACCACCTGCTGGCAGGCCGAACAGGCTGCCATGCTGGCCAGCAGCGCCGCCCGGCCGCCGGTGCTGCGCAGCGCGGAGGCGGCCCGGGCCGTGCTGGCCTGTTGTTCGGCCCGGCGCAGCGCAGCGACCGCGGCGGTGAGGGTGACCGGGACAGCGGGGCCGCTCGGGGGCGGCGTTGCAGCGGTAGTCCCAGCAGCAGTCCCACTAGTAGGCGTCGCCGTGATGCCCGCCGTAGCCTTGGCGCCGAGGGCCCGGACCAGCGCGTCCACGTGGGCCGTGTGGTTGGCGCGCAGCGGTCCCAGCCGGGTGGCCAGGCTGGGATGCCGGCGGCTGGTCGCCTCGTACACCCCGACCAACCGTTGCTCGTCGGCCAGGTCGGCCAGCAGCGGGTCCGGGGTGTCGCTCGGCCGGTTGGTCGAGGCCGCATCCAGCCCGCATCCGGTCAGCCCGGCAGCACCCAGGCCGGCAGCGCCTAGCCCGGCAAACACGCCGAGCACCTGACGCCGGGATACTCGCGGGGATGCGTACCAGGGTGATGGAAAGGGTGAAGGAAACGGCAGCGGCATGGCGCGCTCATCCTGTCAGACCGAGCCGACCACGAGCCGGTCAGCGCGCCGGACGTTCAGTCTGCGACTACCACCCGTTACCCTCAGGCCGAGTCGACAACTCCACAGAGTACGCGAGGGGGTTCCATGAGCGCCGACAAGCGCAGCGAGGAGGCGCTCCTCGTGGCTCGGCCAGGTACCGCACACCGTAAATCGCAGCAGGACCGTCTTGCCGCGTTGATCGCCCCGGTGGTCACCGCGGCTGGCTACGACCTGGAGGCCGTATCGGTCAGCCAGGTGGGTCGTCGCAGCCTGGTCCGGGTGGTGGTGGATGGCGACCACGGGGTGTCCCTGGATGACGTGGCCGAGGTGAGCCGGTCGGTGTCGGAGGTGCTGGACGCCCAGGGCGACGCGGTCAGTAGGTCGCCGTACGTCCTGGAGGTGACCTCGCCGGGGGTGGACCGGCCGCTGACCGAGCCGCGGCACTGGCGGCGGGCCACCGGCCGGCTGGTTACCGTGCCGGTGACCGGGCAGGGCACGGTGCAGGGTCGGGTGCTGCGCTCCGACGACGCGGGGGTGATGCTCGACGTGGCCGGCACCGAACAGCGGTACGGGTACGGCGAGCTCGGCAAGGCAACGGTGCAAGTGGAGTTCAACCGGCCCGGAGCCCCTGATCACGATCACCTCGCGGCAGAGGAGGATGAGCTGTCGTGAACGTTGATATCGCGGCCCTGCGGGCCATTGAACGGGAGAAGGAGATTTCCTTCGACACCGTGGTGGAGGCGATCGAGACCGCCTTGCTCACCGCGTACCGGCATACCGGGGGTGCTCATCCACACGCCCGGGTGGAGATCGACCGCAAGTCCGGTCAGGTCACGGTCTGGGCCGCCGATGCCGAGCCGGAGGGCGCGGTGTTGCGGGAGTGGGACGACACCCCGCACGACTTCGGCCGGATCGCCGCGATGACAGCCAAGCAGGTCATCCTGCAGCGGCTGCGGGACGCCGAGAACGAGATTACCTATGGCGAGTACTCCGGCCGCGAGGGCGACATCGTCAACGGCTTGGTGCAACACCACGAGGGGCGCGCCGAGCGCGGCATCGTGCTGGTTGACATCGGCAAGCTGGAGGCCGTACTGCCGCCCAGCGAGCAAGTACCGGGAGAGTCCTACGAGCACGGCAGCCGGCTGAAGGCGTACGTGGTGAGCGTGACCAAAGGTCCGCGTGGGCCGCATGTGACGATCAGCCGGACCCACCCGAACCTGGTCAGGAAGCTGTTCGCGCTGGAAGTCCCGGAGATCGCCGACGGCACCGTGGAGATCGTTGCGGTGGCCCGCGAGGCCGGTCACCGGTCCAAGATCGCGGTACGGTCGCACGACCCGAACGTCAACGCCAAGGGTGCCTGCATCGGGCCGCTGGGTGGCCGGGTTCGCAACGTGGTCTCTGAGCTGCATGGTGAGAAGATCGACATCGTGGACTGGAATGAGGATCCGGCCCGGTTTGTTGCCTCTGCATTGTCGCCGGCTGAGGTGGTCAGCGTCACGGTGGTCGACCCAGCAGGCAAGGCAGCCCGGGTGGTGGTACCGGACTACCAGCTCTCCCTGGCGATCGGTCGGGAGGGGCAAAATGCCCGTCTTGCCGCCCGGCTGACCGGCTGGCGGATCGACATTCGCAGCGACGCCGAACCGGTCGGCGGGGGGTCGAAGCCGGCCGCCGAGCGAGGTACCGCGGTCGCGCAGGATCCCTCTCCGGCGGGGTAGACTACTTATGGTCCGTCGAGCGCCGGCAGTCACTCCTGCCGGGCCTGTCCGCACGTGTGTGGGGTGCCGCCAGCGTTCTACGGTCTCCGAGTTGCTACGCGTCGTAGCGGTCCAGGGTAGTTCTGGTTATCAGGTCGTCCCTGACCCCCGTCGTCGCCTGCCTGGTCGTGGTGCTTCGCTGCACTGCGATCCGGTGTGCCTCGACCTCGCGCAGCGGCGCCGGTCGTTTTCCCGGAGCCTACGGGTTCCCGGGCCGTGTGACCTGACGCCGCTGGTCGAGTACGTCGGCCAGTCGTCTCGGCGACCCCAGGCCCAGTGTCCAGACACCAGTCTGGATGCGTGAGTAGGTAAGTAGGTAAAGCCGGATGAGCAACCCATGAAGCGCCAGCGATGACAGCGTTTCATCCCTAACGACGAGGTCGAGCGGGCAGCCGCCGGCCTCAGACGAGGAGTCCAGTGGCAGGCAAGGCCCGCGTACACGAGCTCGCCAAGGAGCTCGGTGTCGAGAGCAAGGTCGTCTTGGCCAAGCTCAAGGAGATGGGGGAGTTCGTCAAGAGCGCCTCGTCGACCGTAGAACCTCCGGTCGCCCGCAGGCTCAAGGAGATGTTCCCGTCCGCCAACGGGGGAGCTGGCGCCTCGGCGCCGGCCAAGGCGCCAAAACCGCGCGCCCCGCAGCGGGCGGAGGCTCCCGCGCCGGCACCGCCAGTCGTCGCACCGCCGGTCGTCGCACCGCCGAGCGCCCCGGTGGTACCACCAGTCGCCGCCCAGCCGGCCGCGCCGCCAGCGCCGCCGCGCCCCAGTGGGCCGGTACCGTCCGATCTCGTTCGCAACCGTAGGCCGGAACAACCGGGACCGGCACCGGCCGCCGACGATCAGCCGCCGGTGGCCCGACCGGCCTCGCCACGGCCCGGGGGGACGCCCGGTGCAACGCCTGGCCCGCGACCAGGTCCGCGACCGGGCAACAACCCGTTCGGTGTGAGTGGTACGCCGCAGATGCCGGCCCGGCCTGGGCCGCGGCCCGGCATGCCACAGCTACCGGGTCGGAACAGCCCGCCACCCCGATCCGGTGGTTCCCGCCCCGGTCCGCGAACCGGCGGTGCCGACGGCGGGGGCGGAATGCCGCCCCGGCCGGGGGGTGGCTCGCGACCCAATCCCGGCATGATGCCGCCCCGACCCAACCCGGGCATGGTACCGCCGCGCTCGGGCGGTAGCGGTGGTCCGCGGCCCGCTCCGGGTGGTGCCGGCCGCGGTGGTCCCGGTGCCGGTCGGAGTGGTCCCGGCGGCGGTGGTTTCCGCGGTGGTGGTGCACCCGGTAGTGCCCGCCCCAGCGGTGGTGGTTTCCGCGGTGGTCCCGGCGGCGGTGGTCCCGGTGGCGGGGGTCCCGGTGGCGGTGGCTTTGGCGGTCGTGGTGGTCCCGGTGGCGGCGGCGGTGGTTTCGCTGGTCGTGGTGGCCCGGGTGGCGGTGGCCCCGGCGGTGCCGGTGGTCGTGGTGGCCCGGGTGGCGGTGGCCCCGGCGGTGCCGGTGGCCGTGGCGGTCCCGGTGGCGGGGGTGGCGGATTCCGCGGCCGTCCCGGCGGCCGGGGTCCGGCGCGAGCGCGCAAGAGCAAGAAGCAGCGCCGCCAGGAGTTCGACAACATGCAGGCGCCGAGCATCGGTGGCGTGCAGGTGCCACGTGGCAATGGTGCGACGATCCGGCTGCATCGCGGTGCCTCCCTGACCGACTTTGCGGAGAAGATCGACGCCAACCCGGCCGCGCTGGTGCAAGTGATGTTCCATCTCGGCGAGATGGTCACCGCGACCCAGTCGGTCAGCGACGAGACACTGCAACTGCTCGGCGCCGAACTCGGCTATGCCATCCACGTGGTCAGCCCGGAGGACGAGGACCGTGAACTGCTGGAGTCCTTCGATCTCACCTTCGGCGAGGACTCCGGCGGCGAGGAGTCGCTGGTCGCCCGGCCGCCGGTGGTGACCGTGATGGGTCACGTCGATCACGGTAAGACCAAGCTGCTGGACGCCATCCGGCACACCAAGGTGATGGAGGCCGAGGCCGGCGGGATCACCCAGCACATCGGGGCCTACCAGGTGACCGTGGAGCACGACGGCGAGCAACGCGCCATCACCTTCATCGACACCCCGGGTCACGAGGCGTTCACCGCGATGCGGGCCCGCGGCGCGTCCACCACCGACATCGTCGTACTGGTGGTGGCCGCCGATGACGGAGTGATGCCGCAGACCATCGAGGCGCTCAACCACGCCAAGGCCGCTGACGTACCGGTCGTGGTCGCGGTAAACAAGATTGACAAGGAAGGGGCCAACCCGAGCAAGATCCGCCAGCAGCTCACCGAGTACGAGCTGGTTGCCGAGGAGTACGGCGGGGACACGATGTTCGTGGACATCTCGGCCAAGTCCCGGATCAACATCGACGGGCTGTTGGAAGCGATCCTGCTGACCGCGGACGCCGCGCTGGACCTTCGGGCCAACCCGAACCAGCCGGCGGAGGGCATTGCGATCGAGGCGCACCTCGACCGTGGCCGCGGTGCGGTGGCGACCGTACTGGTGCAGCGTGGCACCCTGCGGGTCGGTGACTCCATCGTCTGCGGTGACGCCTTCGGCCGGGTTCGCGCGATGTACGACGAGAACGGCAAGGCCGTGGAGACCGCAGGCCCGGCCCGGCCAGTGCAGGTGCTTGGCCTGACCTCGGTGCCGGGGGCCGGTGACAGCTTCCTGGTGGTCGAAGAGGACCGGGTGGCCCGGCAAATCGCCGAGCGCCGGCAGACCCGGGAGCGCAACGCCGAACTCGCCCAGCGTCGTCGCCGGATCAGTCTTGAGGATCTAGACAAGGTGCTCGCCGATGGCAAGATCGAGCAGCTCAACCTGATCATCAAGGGCGACATGTCCGGTTCGGTCGAGGCACTGGAAGATGCCTTGCTGAAGATCGAGGTGCCCGGTGAGGAGGTCGCGCTGCGGATCGTGCTGCGTGGTGTCGGCGGGATCACCGAGAACGACATCAACCTGGCTGCCACGTCCGACGCGATCGTGATCGGCTTCAACGTTCGTCCCGAGGGAAAGGCCCGCGAGCTGGCCGAACGTGAGGGCATCGACATCCGCTACTACTCGGTCATCTACCAGGCGATCGAGGAGATTGAGGCAGCCCTGAAGGGCATGCTCAAGCCGGAGTTCGAGGAGATTGCGCTGGGCAGCGCGGAGGTCCGCGAGGTCTTCAAGGTGCCCAGGATCGGGAACATCGCCGGCGCCATCGTCCGGTCCGGCACGATCAACCGGAACAGCAAGGCACGGCTGGTCCGGGACAGTGTGGTCATCGCCGATAACCTCACGGTGGAGTCGTTGAAGCGGTTTAAGGAGGACGCGACCGAGGTCCGCGAGGGCTTCGAATGCGGTATTGGCGTCGGGTACAACGACATCAAGATCGACGACGTGATCGAGACCTTCGAGATGCGCGAGAAGCCGCGGGCGTAGTCCCGCGGCACCTCGCGGAGGTGAGGCAGTGTTCACGGGGACCCTCGTGGTCGACTTGCTGCTCGCTGACGTGCACACGCTGAAGGAGAAGCGTGGCCTGGTCCGCCCGCTGGTCGCCGACCTGCGCCGCAAATTCGCAGTGTCGGCGGCCGAGGTCGGCGACACCGACCTGTACCGGCGGGTTCAGGTCGGTGTCGCGGTGGTCTCCAGTCAGGCCGGGCACGCCACCGAGGTGCTGGATGCGTGTGAGCGGCTGGTCGCCGGCCGACCCGAGTTCGAGCTGTTGTCCGCGCGACGCTGGATGCGTGGGCTGGATGATGACTGACCCGTTGCTCGGCAGGTTGCTGGGGTCGCCGCAGGCGGCCTCGGCGTGCCTGGGACCTGTCGAGGGCCGGTCGATCCACTAAGGGAGTGACGAGCGCAATGACGGATGTCGCACGGGCCCGCCGGTTGGCCGAGAGGATCCACGAGATCGTGGCGGTTACCTTGGAGCAGCGGGTCAAGGATCCGCGGCTTGGGATGGTGACGATCACCGACGCGCGGGTGACGCCAGACCTGCGGGAAGCCACCGTGTACTACACCGTGTACGGCGATGAGTCTGACCGGGCGGAGTCTGCGGCCGCGTTGGCCAGCGCCCGCGGCGTACTCCGCTCCGAGGTTGGCCGGCAGACCGGCGTACGGTTCACCCCAACCCTGAGCTTTGTCGCCGACACTGTGCCGGACACCGCGGCCCGCATCGCCGACCTGATCGCGGAGGCGAAGAGCGCCGACGCCGGGCTGGCCCAGGTCCGGGAGGGCGCGCAGTACGCCGGTGATCCAGACCCGTACCGCGTCGCCGAGCCGGAGGACACCGACAGCGACCTGGCGTGACCGGGCTGGGGAGCACGGCGGTGAGCGAGTTGAGTGGTGGGCTGGTGTTGGTGGACAAACCGGCCGGCTGGACATCACACGACGTGGTAGGCCGGGTTCGCCGGCTGGCCGGCACCCGGCGAGTCGGGCACGCCGGCACCCTCGACCCGATGGCGACCGGGGTGCTGGTGCTGGGGGTCGAGCGGGCCACCAAGCTGCTCGGACACCTGACTGGGCACGACAAGGAGTACCGCGCGACCATCCGGCTCGGCCAGACCACCCGTACCGATGATGCCGAGGGCGAGGTGACCGGCGGCAGCTCCGCCACGGCGGTGACCGACGCGGCAATCCGGGCCGGGCTGGCGGCCCTGACCGGGCAGATCGATCAGGTACCAGCAGCGGTCTCCGCCATCAAGGTCGGCGGCCAGCGAGCCTACCAGCGGGTCCGTACCGGGCAGGAGGTCGTGCTGGCGGCCCGGCCGGTCACGGTCTCCCGGCTGGAGCTGCATCGGGTCGGCCGGCCCACCCCCGACCTGGTCGACTGCGAGGTGACCGTGTGCTGCACGGCCGGGACGTACGTACGCGCCATCGCCCGCGATCTCGGCGCCGCGCTGGCGGTCGGTGGTCACCTGACGGCGCTCCGCCGAACCCGGGTCGGCCCGTTCGGGCTGGATCGGTGCAGCACGCTAGAGTGGCTGGCGGAGCTGCCCGACCCGGTCATGGTGAGCCTGGACGAGGCAGTGGCGACCGGGTTCCCGCGCCGCGACGTGCCAGCCGAACAGGCCCGGGTGCTGGCGCACGGTGGGCGGCTGGCGCCGATCGGGATCGCCGGGACCTACGGCGCGTTTGGCCCGGACGGCCGGGTTATCGCGCTACTCACCGAGCGGGATGGGGCGGCCCGCCCAGCGGTGGTGCTGCGCCCGGCCGACTGATCGCAGCAGTTAGAAGCCGCCCTGACCGCGGCGGTCCAGCGAACGCTGCACGGCCTGGATTGCCTCGCTGTCAGCGTCTCGTGTCGGCTTGCCGGTTGCCATGATGATGCGTCCTTCCAGCGGGGTTCGGTGAGCGGGGGCGTTGGTGGGCGCGGGATCTGGTGACATTCAGCCGGGTCGCGGATTGCCCGATCCGGCTAAGGGTGGCGAACGGTTAATGGCCAGCGCGTCGCTCCGCGACGGGATGCCGTTGTGTGGAGATCAAATCCCGCTGCGGCAACGAAGGATGACCCAGACTGCCCGCATGGCGGGGCCTATGTTACTCCCGGGTCACCACCGGTGTCATCCCCTTTAGCGCGGTATCGGTTCCCTGGCCGCCGGGCGGGCGGCGGGGGCTGCCCACCCGGCGTGGCAGGCTGTGAGGCTGGGAGCCACTGGGCGCCCAGAGGGGCAGCCGAGGAGAGCGAGGCAGCGGTGCAGCGCTGGAGGGGGCTGGACGGCGTACCACCCGGATGGGGGCGGTGCGTGGTGACCATTGGAGTGTTCGACGGGGTGCACCGTGGCCACCAGCAAATCATCGGCCGGGCGGTCGAGCGCGCCCGAGACCATCAGCTCCCGAGTGTGGTGATCACCTTTGACCCACACCCCTCGGAGGTGGTCCGGCCGGGTTCGCATCCGCCGGTGCTGACCTCCCAGCGGCGCAAGGCTGAGTTGCTGGAGCAGCTTGGGGTTGACGTGATGTGCGTGCTGCCGTTCACCACCGAGTTCAGCCACTTGCGGCCGGATGAGTTCGTGCACCTGATTCTGGTCGAGCACCTGCATGCCGCCGCGGTGGTAGTGGGGGAGAACTTCCGGTTCGGTCATAAGGCAGCCGGTGACGTGGCCAGTCTCAAGGCGCTCGGCCACACGTTCGGCTTTGTCACCGAGGGGGTGTCATTGCTGACCGGCGGGGAGGTGACGATCTCCTCTACGTACGTCCGGTCCTGCGTGGACGCTGGCGACGTGGCGGCCGTCGCGGCCGCGCTGGGCCGGGACCACCGGGTTGAGGGCCTGGTCGTCCGCGGCGACATGCGCGGCGGGTCCGAGCTGGGCTTCCCGACCGCGAACCTGCGGACCGAGCGGTACGCCGCGATCCCGGCCGACGGGGTGTACGCCGGCCGGCTGGTGTGGCGCGGTCCGCCCCGGCCGGCGGCGATCTCGGTCGGCACCAACCCGACCTTCGAAGGTCGGGAGCGTCGGGTCGAGGCGTACGTCCTCGACTTCGACGGTGACCTGTACGGGGAGCAGGTCGGGCTGGACTTCCACCTCCGGCTGCGCGGGATGCACCGCTATGACCACGTCGAGGACCTCATCGTCCAGATGAAGCAGGACGTCGACCAGACTCGCAAGCTGATCCACTGACCGTGGGCAGTTGGCGGCAGCTTGAGGCGGCCTGTTATGGTGCCCTGAACGCCGTGTACCCAGCGGCGGTGTGCAGGCTGCCCCCGTGACAGAAACCGAGGGCCACACTGGAAGGCATTGAGGAGACCCGTGGCGCTGGCGAGCGAGACCAAGAAGCAGATCATGACCGACTACGCCACCGTCGAGAACGACACCGGTTCCCCGGAGGTCCAGGTCGCGATGCTGACCAAGCGGATCAGCGACCTGACCGAGCACTTGAAGGTACACAAGCACGACCACCACAGCCGTCGTGGTCTGCTGTTGCTCGTCGGTCGTCGGCGGCGGCTGCTGCAGTACCTGGCGAGGACAGATATCGCACGCTACCGGTCGCTGATCGAGCGACTTGGCCTGCGCCGGTAGTGCCTCATCCGGGGAGTGGCTTGCCCGGCCGCTCCCCTCGGTCGTGGTACGGCACGGAGCCGTACGACACCGTACAACCCACGCAGACCACGCGTGGCACACATCAGCCGAGCCGGATCCGCTCCGCAGGCAGGTGGTTCGCCCACCGGCCGGTCCTCGGTAGTGGCCCCCGTAGCCGCGCGCCAGGTGTGCCGGTTACGGGCGCTTCGATCGAAGACCGGCACGCGTACGACCGCCGAATCGCCGCCGAGCCCCGGTAAGGCGACGACGAAAGGAGCGTGTCCGTGTCGGACACCATGGATGAATCCGCCGCTACCGTTGAAGCAACCATCGACAACGGTCGCTTCGGCACCCGCACCATCCGGTTTGAGACCGGCCGGCTGGCCCGCCAGGCCGCCGGCTCCGCCGCCGCCTACCTGGACGACGACACGATGGTGCTCGCGGCCACCACGGCCGCCAAGACGCCGCGGGACCAGGTCGACTTCTTCCCGCTGACCGTCGATGTTGAAGAGAAGATGTACGCGGTGGGCCGGATCCCCGGCTCGTTCTTCCGCCGGGAGGGCCGGCCGAGCGAGGAAGCTATCCTCACCTGCCGGCTGACCGACCGCCCGCTGCGGCCCAGCTTCGTCAAGGGCCTCCGCAACGAGGTCCAAGTCGTACTGACCGTGTTGTCGCTGCACCCCGAGCACCTCTACGACGTGCTGGCGATCAACGCAGCCTCGATGTCCACCCAGCTTGCTGGGCTGCCATTCAGCGGCCCGATCGGGGCCGTCCGGGTGGCGTTGGTCGACGAGCAGTGGGTGGCCTTCCCCACCCATTCCGAGATCCGCGGGGCAACCTTCGACATGGTGGTGGCCGGCCGGATCGTCGGCGACGACGTTGCGATCATGATGGTCGAGGCGGAGGCCACCGAGCAGACCGTGGAGCTGGTGGCCGGCGGCGCTACCGCACCCACCGAGGAGATCGTGGCGGCTGGGCTGGAGCAGGCCAAGCCGTTCATCCGTACCTTGTGCGTGGCACAACGGGAGCTGGCCGACCGGGCTGCCAAGCCGGCCGGGGAGTTCCCGATCTTCCCCGAGCACGGCGAGGACGTCTACGTAGCGCTGGAGGCTGCCGTGTCCGGTGAGCTGGCCGCCGCGCTGAGCATTGCCGGCAAGCAGGAGCGGGAAGCCGAGCTGGACCGGGTCAAGGCGCTGGCGGTGGAGCGGGTCGCGGACAAGTTCGAGGGCCACGAGAAGGAGATTGGCGCGGCGTTCCGGACCCTGACCAAGAAGCTGGTCCGGCAGCGCATCCTGCGCGACAAGGTGCGCATTGACGGCCGTGGGGTGACCGACATCCGGCAGCTTTCCGCTGAGGTGGACCTGATCCCGCGCGCGCACGGCTCGGCGCTGTTCGAGCGTGGCGAGACCCAGATCCTCGGCGTCACCACGCTGAACATGCTGGCCTTGGAGCAGAAGCTGGACACCTTGTCGCCGGAGCGCACCAAGCGGTACATGCACAACTACAACATGCCGCCGTACTCCACCGGTGAGACCGGCCGGGTTGGCTCGCCCAAGCGCCGCGAGATCGGGCACGGTGCGCTGGCCGAGCGGGCGCTGATCCCGGTGCTGCCCGGCCGGGAGGAGTTCCCGTACGCCATCCGCCAGGTCTCCGAAGCGCTCAGCTCCAACGGCTCGACCTCGATGGGCTCGGTGTGCGCCTCGACGATGGCGCTGCTGAACGCTGGCGTACCGCTGAAGGCGCCGGTCGCCGGCATCGCGATGGGCTTGGTCTCCGACCAGGTCGACGGCAAGACCGAGTACGTCGCGCTGACCGACATCCTCGGTGCCGAGGACGCTTACGGCGACATGGACTTCAAGGTAGCCGGCACCAGGGACTTCGTGACCGCGCTGCAGCTAGACACCAAGCTGGATGGCATCCCCTCCGAGGTGCTGGCCGGCGCGCTAACTCAGGCCCGGGACGCCCGGCTGCACATCCTGGGGGTGATGCTGGAGGCGATCTCCGAGCCGGATGAGATGTCGCCGTACGCCCCGCGGGTGACCACCATCAAGATCCCGGTGGACAAGATCGGTGCGGTGATCGGCCCGAAGGGTCAGATCATCAACGGTATCCAGGACGAGACTGGCGCCGAGATCACCATCGAGGATGACGGTACGATCTACGTCGGCGCCTCCAGCGGGCCGGCCGCGCAGGCCGCGGTGGACCGGATCAACGCGATCGCCAACCCGACCATGCCGCAGATCGGTGAGCGGTATATGGGTACGGTCGTCAAGACCGCGCCCTTTGGTGCGTTCGTCTCGCTGGTACCGGGCAAGGACGGCTTGGTGCACATCAGCAAGCTCGGCGACGGTAAGCGGGTGAACAAGACCGAGGATGTGGTCAAGGTCGGTGACAAGCTGCAGGTGGAGATCGTCGAGATCGACAGCCGCGGAAAGATCAGCCTGCAGTTGGTCCGGGCCGAACCAGCCGGCTCGGCCGGCGACAAGCAGTAAGGGTGACCGGCGTACCCGGACCGGCCCCGCTGCAGCGGCCGGGCAGTACACATACCCTGGCCACCGGGCAGGACGGTGGGCTGATTTGCCGCACCGTGTTGCCCGGCGGGCTGCGGGTGGTCACCGAGGCGATGCCGGGCGTGCGATCGGCGGCGTTCGGGATCTGGGTCGGGGTCGGCTCGCGGGATGAGGGGCCGAGCCTGACCGGCGCCTCGCACTACCTGGAGCACCTGCTGTTCAAGGGCACCGCGACCCGGTCTGCGCTGGACATCGCGGCGGCGATGGACGCGGTCGGCGGTGAGCTGAACGCGTTCACCACCAAGGAGAACACCTGCTACTACGCACACGTGCTGGATGAGGACCTCCCGCTGGCGGTGGACCTGGTCAGCGACGTGGTGCTGTCGGCGACCATCGCGGCGGCCGATGTGGACAGCGAGCGCGGCGTGATCCTGGAAGAGATCGCGATGCGGGACGACGATCCAGGCGACTACGTACACGACCTGTTCGCTGAGGCGGTCTTCGGGGACCATCCGCTGGGCCGGTCGGTGCTCGGTACGGTCGACTCGATCGAGGCAGCCCAGCGGGACCAGGTCGCCGGGTACTACCGGCGCCGCTACCGCCTGCCGCTGATGGTGGTCGCGGTGGCTGGCCGGGTCGAGCACCGGCAGGTGGTCCGGCTGGTCCGGGCGGCATTCGGCGACCGGCTGGCTGGCCAGGATCAGCCGAACCCGCCCCGGTCCGGGCCGGTGGTGCCGCACCGGCCGGCCTGCCGGCGTACCGTGCTGGGCCGGCCGACCGAGCAAGCGCACGTGGTGCTCGGGGGCACCGGGCTGGCCCGCTGCGACGAACGGCGGTTCGCGATGGCCGTACTCAACAACGCGCTGGGTGGTGGGATGAGTTCGCGGCTGTTCCAGGAGATCCGGGAAAAGCGTGGGCTGGCCTACTCGGTGTACTCTTTCAGCTCCGCATACGCGGGTGCCGGTTTGTTCGGAGTGTACGCCGGGGTGCAGCCGGGTAAGGCCCGCGAGACGATCAACATCATCCAGGAGCAGCTCGTCGAGGTTGCCGAGCATGGCATCACCGACGTCGAGGTGGCCCGTGGCAAGGGGCAGGTCAAGGGCGGCATGGTGCTCGGGCTGGAGGATGCTGGCAGCCGGATGAGCCGGATCGGCAAGGCCGAGCTGGTCTACGGCGAGGTGCTGTGCGTCGATGAACTGCTGGCCCGGGTAGACGCGGTGAGCGTGGCTGAGGTCCGCGAGCTGGCCGCCGACCTGCTGTCCCGGCCGCGCAGCCTGACGGTGATCGGGCCGTTCGACGAGGGCGACTTCGCAGGGGAGTACTGATGACCGAGCCGGTACGGGTGGGTGTGGTCGGCGCGCGCGGGCGGATGGGCACCGAGGTATGCCAGGCGGTCAACGCCGCCGCCGACCTTGAACTCGTCGCGATGGTTGACGTCGGTGAATGGATGTTCTCCATCGCCGACGCCGGCGCCCAGGTGGTTGTCGACTTCACCCGCCCCGACGTGGTGATGGACAACATCCGCTGGTGCGTGGACAACGGCATCCACTGCGTGGTGGGCACCACCGGGTTCACCGAGCAGCGGCTGGCGACGGTGCGTAAGTGGTGTGCCGAACGGCCGGAGCTCGGCATCTTGATCGCCGCCAACTTTGCGCTCGGCGCGGTGTTGTCGATGCGGTTCGCCGAGCTGGCCGCCCGGTACTACGAGTCGGTGGAGATCATCGAGCTGCACCATCCGAGGAAGGTGGACGCACCCTCCGGCACCGCCGCCCGGACCGCTGAGCTGATCGCCCGGGCCCGGGGGAAGGCCGGGATGGCTGCCCCGCCGGATGCCACCACCCAGGCGTTGGACGGCACGCGCGGCGGGCTGGTTGAGGGGATCCGGGTGCACTCGGTACGGCTGTCTGGCCTGGTCGCCCACCAGCAGGTGCTGTTCGGCGCGCCTGGTGAGACGTTGACCATCCGGCATGACAGCGTGGACCGGTCCTCCTTCATGCCCGGGGTGCTGCTGGCCGTCCGGTCGGTGTCGTCCCGGCCCGGGTTGACCGTGGGCATTGACCCGCTGCTGGATTTGTAGCCCGGCCGTACCCACCGACCAGACCAGGCCGGTGGCCACCGGCGCCGCAGATTACTGATCGAAAAGGCCACCCGTGTCGTACCAGCGGCGTAGTCTGCCCGACTGTGACGCAACTGCGGATCAGTGAGGCGGCCGAGCTGCTCGGGGTCTCCGATGACACCGTCCGCCGGTGGGCCGAGTCCGGGCGGCTGGCCACGGTCCGGTCGGCCTCCGGCCGGTTGGCGGTGGAGGGGCGAGCGTTAGCCGAGTTCCTCCGCGCCCGCGCCCGGGAGACCGAGCCAACTGGCCGGCAGTCGGCCCGCAACCACTTTCGCGGCATCGTGACGGCGGTCCAGCGGGACGGGGTGACCGCGCAGGTGGACCTGCAGTGTGGGCCGTTCCGGGTGGTGTCGCTGATGACCCGGGAGGCGGCCGACGAACTCGGTTTAGCGCCCGGGGTGGTCGCGGTGGCCGCAGTGAAGTCCACCAACGTGACGCTTGAGATCGAGGGGGAGCGATGAGAGTACCTGTCCGGATTGCGCTGGCGGTCGCCACGGTGGGGGTGGTCACGGTAGCGACCGGGTGCGGCAGCACGAGTACGACTCCGGCCACGTCGTCAAGTGCCAGCGCGAGCCAGCTCACCGGATCGTTGACCGTGTTCGCTGCGGCGTCGCTGACCGAGTCGTTCACCACCATCGACCACCAGTTCGAGGCGGCCCACCCCGGCGTAAAGGTCACCCCCAGCTTCGACGCCAGCTCCACCTTGGCCACCCAGATCACCCAGGGCGCGCCGGCCGACGTGTTTGCCGCCGCCTCGCCGGCCACCATGGCCACCGTGACCAAGGCGGGGGATGCCGCCGGGACTCCGCAGACCTTTGTCAGCAACGTCTTGGAGATCGCGGTGCCGCCGGACAACCCAGGGCATGTGACCAGCCTGGCCGACCTGACCAAGCCGAGCGTGAAGGTGGCGCTGTGCGCGCAGCAAGTGCCGTGCGGCGCGGCCGCGATCAAGCTGCTGGCAGCGGACAAGCTCACTGTGCACCCGGTCACCCTGGAACAGGACGTCAAGTCCGCGCTGACCAAGGTGGAACTCGGCGAGGTGGATGCCGCGCTGGTCTACCGCACCGATGTGAAGTCAGCCGCCGGCAAGGTGACCGGCGTCGAGATCCCGGATGCCAGCAAGGCGGTCAACCTCTACCCGATCGTGGTGTTGGCGCACGCCCCGAACTCGGCCGCCGCGCAGGCGTTCGTGGCGTACGTGCTGTCTGACGCCGGCCGGAAGGTGCTGAGGGACGCTGGGTTCACCCTGCCGTGAGGGCCCCGCTGGCCCAGCCCGCCGGGGTGCGACGACCCAACGCGGTACGACGGTTCATCGCTACCAGGCGGTCCGCGACCCCGGCCGTCTTGGCGCTGCCGGCGGTGCTGGCGCTGACGTTCCTAGTGCTGCCGCTGCTCGCGTTGCTGATCCGGGCTCCGTGGGGTGAGCTGCCGACCGAGCTGGCCAGCCCCACGGTCCGAGCGGCGTTACGGCTGTCGGTGTTCTCTGCCACGCTGGCCACTGGGCTGTGCTTGGTGCTGGGCGTGCCGCTGGCCTGGGTGCTGGCCCGGGCGTCCTTTCCCGGGCTGCGGCTGCTCCGGGCGTTGGTGACCGTGCCGCTGGTGCTGCCGCCGGTGGTCGGCGGGGTGGCGTTGCTGATGGCGCTGGGTCGGCGTGGGGTGCTCGGCCAGTATCTCGACCGCTGGTTCGGGCTGACCTTGCCGTTTAGCACCGCAGCAGTGGTGCTGGCCGAGGCATTCGTGGCGATGCCGTTTCTGATCATCGCGGTGGAAGGGGCGCTGCGCGGGATGGACCGCCGGTACGAGGAGGCCGCGGCCACCCTTGGCGCTACCCGCTGGTTGATCTTCCGCCGGGTCACCCTGCCGCTGGTGGCGCCCGGTATCGCGGCCGGCGGCATCTTGTGCTGGACCCGGGCCATGGGCGAGTTCGGGGCGACCATTACCTTTGCCGGCAACTTCCCGGGCCGTACCCAGACCGTACCGTTGGCGGTTTACCTGGCGCTGGAAATCGACCCGGCCGGTGCTGTCGCGCTCAGCCTGATCTTGCTGGCAGTTTCGGTGGCCGTGCTGGTTGGGCTGCGCGGCCGGTGGGTCGGGGGCCTGGCGCCGTGACGCTGGATGCGGTGGTCCGGGTCCGGCGCCGCAGCTTCGAGCTGGAGATGGCGGTCCAGGTGGCGGCCGGCCAGGTGCTGGCCGTGGTGGGCCCGAACGGGGCCGGCAAGACCACCCTGCTGCGTGCGCTGGCCGGGTTGGAGCCGTTGTCCGCCGGCCGGGTCATGGTCGGCGGGGCGGTCCTGGAGGACGTTGCGACCGGGCTCCGGATCCCACCGGAACGCCGACCGGTGGGGTACGTCTTCCAGGACTACCGGCTGTTCCCGCACTTGTCCGCGCTGGACAACGTGGCCTTCGGGCTGCGCGCGACCGGCACCGGGCGGACCGCCGCCCGGGCCGCGGCGGCGTCGTGGCTGGCGCAGGTCGGGCTGGCCGAGCTGGCGCAGCGGCGGCCGGCCGCACTGTCCGGCGGCCAGGCGCAGCGGGTGGCGCTGGCCCGGGCGCTGGCCACCCGGCCCAGGCTGCTGCTGTTGGACGAGCCGCTGTCCGCGCTGGATGCCGGCACCCGGGCGGCGCTGCGTAGTGAGCTGCGTCGGCTGGTCGCCGGCTACGACGGCTGCAGCCTGACCGTCACTCACGACCCGCTGGACGCGCTGGTGCTGGCCGATGCGATCGTGGTGTTGGAGGCGGGCCGGGTGGTGCAGACCGGGACGCCGAGTGAGGTGGCCCGGCGGCCGCGTACCGAGTATGTGGCCCGGCTGGTCGGGCTCAACTTGCATCAGGGTGTTGCTGAACAACGTACGGGTGCCGGGGGTAGCAGCGGCGGTGCGGTGATCCGGTTGGCTGGTGGCGGCGAGCTGGCGACCAGCGAGGCGGTGTCCGGGCCGGCGTTCGCGGCGTTCCCGCCGACCGCGGTGGCGGTCTACCGTAGCCGCCCGGACGGCAGCCCGCGCAACTGCTGGCCAGCGGTGGTGGCCGACCTGGAACCGCACGGCAGCACCATCCGGCTCCGGCTGACCGGGCCGCCGGATGCGCTGGCCGATGTCACTCCGGCCGCCGTGGCCGAACTCGAGTTGGTCCCGGGCCAGCCGGTGTGGGCCTCGGTGAAAGCCGTGGAGATCACCGCCTACCCGGCCTGACCTCCGGCGGGTGACCGTCGAGGGTCGCGAGCACCAGACGCGCATCATGATGCGTGCTCAGTACGCTTGATGCATGGGCAGCCGGAGGACCGTCAGCATCTGCGCCGATCTTGACATTCCTGTCGGTATTTGGCTTCCGTAAGCGACGGAAACGTCAAAATCGGTGATGGCTGGATCCTTTTTTCTTCTTCTTCTCTGTGTGTTGGTCCGAGGACGCCGAAAATTGTCGATGGCCGTACTTTCATGCGCGGCGGCGCTACCTCGGCCCGTGAGTATGGCAACGTTGGTGACGGCCATGCCAGCCTTGGCGCTGGTTGACGGAGCGGACTCGCCCCAGGCGATTTCCGGTGGGATTATGTGTGTGACGCGCTGGTGACCGTAGGAGGATTGCCGGGCCAGTGCGCCGTTCCGGTTACACCCTGGTGCCGGGCCCGCGCTGCGGTGTCCACTGTAGTCAGCATGGCGGGTCGCGTGTCGGCTCTGCCGACTGCTCACCCAACGATTGGAAGTAACCTCCTCTTCACGGGCCATGTTCGTCTCCTCAGCGGGTGGTGTTTAGGAGCATGCCGGGTGCGGCGATCACGGCACCGTCTGCACGCCGTGCGGCGTCGGCGGGCGTCAGTCCTGGGGCAAGGTGGGTGAGGACTAGTCGGCGCCCGTCTGGAATGGCTTGGGCGGCCTGCTCTGGAGTGCAGTGATACTGGTCGCCCGATTGTGCTGCTCCGGCTTCGCAGAGGAACAAGTGTGCCTCTTCCGCGAGCGTATTGAGTGCGCTGCATGGGCCACTGTCTGCCGAGTAGGCGAATGTGGTGTTGGCGTGTGTGAGGCGTAGCCCGAATGTTGGGACGGAGTGGTGTACGGGGATGGCGGTGAGGGTGAGGTTGTCGAGGTGTTCGGTGTCGTGGGTGTGTTCACGGACGTCGAAAACCCGCCGAATATGGTCGGGGCCTTCTGGTACGGGCAGAAATGCGCCGACCCGGTCCGCCCATCCGGGTGGGCCGTAAATTCGCAGTCGTTGCGCGTCGTCGCTGTTTGCCGCCCACTGGTATGCGGCAAGGAGGTCTCCAGCGTGGTCGGGGTGGAGGTGAGATATCCAGATGGCAGATAGGGTGTTGGGGTCAGTCTGTCGTAGTAGCTCGGGCCAGACGGCTAGGCCGAGGTCTACCAGCACACGTGCTCCCGATGCGTCTACCAGGTAGCCGGAGCATGGTGACCCGGCTGTTGGGTACGGCGACCTGGCACCCAGGACCCGGACGGTGAGCGTCATCGTGGCAGTTCCCGATGAGAGCGGGCTTCGGTGGCTCCGCCGTTGCTCGCTTGGGCGGCGGTGAACTCTTCGATGTCGGAGACGAGTTGGTGAGCCACTGCTGAGTTCGCAAAACGCGGGATGCGCAGTGCCTCGATCAGGCTGCCGGCGCGTCGGGCCGCCCCGCCCAGATAGCTGCCCGCCGTGCTGGTGTTCAGGAGGGGCCGTAGTACCTCGGCCGCTGCGTCGAGTTCTCCGGAGTACAGGTGAGCAAGTGCGAGGTCGGTGCGGGCTGCCGCGACATGGGCTCGGGAGTCGTACTCCTGGGTGAGGAGGCTCAGCGCATCGGCGAGTTCGATTCGCGCCCGGACGTAGTCGTTCACCCACAGGTACGCGGTTCCGGCTATCCTCACCTGGTTCGACAACGGGTAGGCGATCACTCCGACTCCTGCCGACGGTCCTTCCACCTCACGGGCCGCCCTAGCTACGTCTAGGGCAGCGTTCATGGCTGAACGTTCTCCTAGCTTGGCCCAGGCCCGAGCCTCGATACTGGCGAGTCTGGCCAGCTCAACGCCTCCACGCAGACCGGCGCGAGCATCCTGGGCGATTGTGGCCGCTGTCTGGTAGCGTCCCTGCCAGAACGCAATGGTGCTGTGTAGCGAGCCAGCCCAGGCGTGCAACGCCGGATCTTCAGCAAGATCGGCTGCGGTCGCTGTGACATTCGCGTGCCGAGTCGCGGCGTCGGGCAGTCCGAATCGGTCCGCGGCGACTCCGGCGAGCAGGCCGCACGCCTTCGCGCCGATAGCGTACAGCCGCCGGCTTTGGCGGGGATACTGCCGACCTGCGAGGGCGTTGAATGCTTCGTCTCGTATCTGGCGTGCGTCCAAGACGAGCGGGATGAGAGGTTCGGTCAGCAGGTCTATGGCGACGTGGTTGAGTGCGGCTTCAAGACGGTCGAGTTGGCCGTCTTCGACGTTGCTGTTGCCCGCGCGTCGGCCGTGGCGGGCGGACTCATCAGCGGTAGCCATCATCAGGGCTTCCTCATAGTTTGTCATCGTGAGGCCGGCCAGGACCGGTAGTCCGCTGGTGGCCACAGGAGCGATTGCGATAAGTGCGCCGTTCGCGGCTAGAGCACCGTCCATGGCCCGGACGAGGGCCAAGCTTGGGACGTCTCGACCGTTTTCGACTCGGGATAGGTGACCTTTGCTGTAGTGCGTCGCCTTCGCGAGATCCGACAGTGACATGCCGGCCACCGTCCGCATCTCACGGATCACCCTACCGATGTCAGCCACCTCAATCCCTTCGTTGTGCGGGTTACCCGACACACAACCCCTTACAAAGCATCCACCGTACCCCCGAGGCTCGTAGCAACGGTAAGGGATGAATCCGTGAGCGGGTGAGCGCCAATGACTCAACCAGGCCAAGGTGACCATTAGGGCACGACCCGACGGTCCGTACCCGCGATCGCACCAGAGATCGCGGTGCAGATCGTGGCACGTCGGGCAGCCGGCGAGCCGGTGCCAGTCATCAGCCAAGGCTTGCACCTGACGCTACTGGAAGTACGCGAGGTGCTCCGGGCCACCGAAGCAGCCTGCCCCGTAGCGAGGGCGGATCAGCGTGACGTCCTACACGGCGGAAAGGAGTCGATTTGATGGTCTGGCCAGTGCTGATGCTGATCGTGGCCGCGGTGGTGCTCGCGCTGGTAACTGGCACGGCAGCGTATCTCGCGCACGTCCAGGACCACACGCCGCCGCTGCACGCCGCGGTGGGGTTACACCGTGCAGTGCACGCGGGTCGACATCGGCCCGGTGGTGCGCTGTCGGTGGACCGGTTGCGGGCCCGGGAACGCCGTGGACATGCCGAGGTACCCCGGTGGCGGGAGGGGCCGATCGTGACTGGGTTGGGAAACGACCACCAGTGGGGAGCACCACGGTCCCACCCCCGGCCGCCTGCGCAGTGGTGGGAGCGGCCGGTGGTGCGGGCGGCGTTGGCGGCTCATGACATCAGCGCGGTGTACCGGTTGTTGCAGGCCGCTGGGTACGCCCAGAAACAGATCGCAGCCTGGAGGAGTCAAAGTCAGCCGGAGGTCTCGGCGATCCTGCATGGCCGGCGGGTGATCTTCTATGCGGTGCTGGTCCGCATCGCCAGGGCCTGGGGATCCCACGCGGCTATCTCGGGTTGTCGTGGTGCGGCTGCCCCAACGATGGGCCTGAGGCGGCCGATGTGATATACGGGGTGGATCGGCCGGCCGAGGCGGAGACGGTGGCCGTCGTGGGGTCGGGGGTGGGCTGGTGAGTCGGCGGCCGGCGGTGTTGCAGGCGGCGTTGGCCTACGTGCGGGCCGGGTGGCCGATCGTGCCCGGTGCGATGCCCAAGGCCGAGACCCGGCCCCGGGTGCAGGTGCTGTCCGGCGGCCGGTCGGTGTCGGTGACCTGCTACTGCGGGCACAAAGACTGCTGGTCCCCCGCAGCGCATCCACTGGGCCCGGACTGGCAGCACCAACACATCACGACCGAGGCATCGGCCCGGTTCTGGTGGGACCGGACCACCGCGCCGGTACCCAACATCGTGCTGTGCTGCGGGGAGACCTTTGATGTCTGGAGCGTGCCGGCCGCGATCGGCTCCTACGCCCTGGACATCCTTGCCAACGGCATCGGCACCCCGGTGACACCGGTCGCGGTCACCCCGGTACGGCGGTGGCACTTCTTCACCGCCCCCGAAGGCGACCACCCAGCCCTAAAGGCCCCGCACGGCCTGGATGTGGTCCGGCTGGGCACCGGGCAGTTCGTCCCAGCACCGCCGTCCACCCGCGGCCCAGCAGGCCACGACCGGTGGCTGATCCCGCACCGCCCCCACCTACGGCTACCCACCGGCCAACGGATCGCCGCCGCCCTGATCCTGGCCGCCGAACACCTCACCGCCGGGCAATGCCCGCGGGGGCGCAGTGAGTGGTGACCCGTTGGCCGGCACCCGGCGCTCTTTCTGCCTGAGCAGCATGGTGCTGATGTGCGTTTCCACACAGCGATACGGGGTGATCTCCGGCAGCGGTGAAGGTCATGAAGCTGGGGGTGGAGTAGTACCAGGCTGGGCGTACCGCTGCGACCTGCAGCCGCCGGGCCGAGTGCCACCACGCGGTCCGCCGCACCGATGCTGACATCACACCGAGAGGTACTAGGTCGTGACCGAATCCGCACGTGGGCATGGCCCCAAGCACATGTCTTGGCTGCATCACCGCCAGCCTGCTCATCCTCACCTGCTCGGGTCTGGGCTTGGGATGACCGATGTAGTCACCGCGCAGGTCATGCCAGTGTTACTGCTCACGCCAGCGGCCGGGATCATGGTCGACCGGCTCGGTCCGGTGCGGATGATGGTCTGCTGCGCCGATCTTGACATTCCTGTCGGTATTGGGCCTCCGTAAGCGACGGAAACGTCAAGATCGGTGGTGGCTGGATCCTTTCTTCTCTTTTTTTGGCGGGCTGGTCCTGGTGGCCCGGAATTGTCGGTGGCTGGTTCTAGTCTGCGAGCATGTCCGATCCCGCAGCACACCTGGCGCATCCGGTGATGTCGGCGTTAGCCGAGATTGAGCGGCTGCTTGTCTGGTGTGTCGAGGCCCCGTTGTACGGGTTGTCCGACGGGGATGTCGAAGACGCTGTGGTACGGGCGCATGCGCTGGTCAACCGACTGCAGGGTGGGGTGATGCTGCCGTTGGTACGGCAGGCCGAGGCCCGGGGGTTGCCGGCCGCGGTGGATGCGCCCAGCACGGTGGCGTGGCTGCGGTCCCTGCTCCGCATGCACCCAGGTGAGGCCAAGCAAATGGTGAGTTTGGCTGCTGCGATGGCCACCGAGTTCGCCGCCACTGGGCAAGCGGTGGCTGGTGGGCAGGTCAGCCTGGCGCATGCCGCGGCGGTCCACCGGGCGGTGACCGCGATCCCCGCCGAGGCCGCAGCCTGGGTCCGGCCGGACGCCCAAGACCGGCTGCTGGAGCTCTCCCGCGAGTACGATCCCAAGGTGGTTGCCCGGCTGGGCCGGCACATCCTGGAGGTTATTGACCCCGACAGCGCCGAGGAGATCCTCCGCAAGCAACTCGAACGGCAAGAACGCGCCGCGGCGGAGGCCGCTGAGTTCCGGTTGACGGCTGAGGGCGACGGCCGGGTACGGTTGGCGGGCTGGCTGGACACCGAAGGTGCCGAAACAGTCCGCGCCGCCTTGGACCCGCTGGCCGCGCCCCAACCGGCCGGGCCAGAGGGCCCCGACCCGCGCACCCACGCCCGGCGGATGGCTGATGCGTTGGTGGAGCTGGCCCGCCGCGCCTTGCGGCATGAGGGCCTTCCCGAGCACGGTGGCCAGCCCCCGACCGTGGTGCTGAGCCTGGGCTATGAGCAACTGTTGGCCGGACTCGGCTCGGCCGGGCTGGACGGCGGGGAACGTGTATCGGCGGGTGCGGCCCGTCGGCTGGCCTGCGACGCAATGATCATCCCCGCCATTCTGGGGAGCGCTGGCCAACTGTTGGACCTCGGCCGCGCGCAGCGCACCGTGTCCGGCCCGCTGCGGCGGGCGCTGATCGTGCGGGACCACGGCTGCGCCTTCCCGTTGTGCGACCGGCCACCGGCCTGGTGTCAAGGTCACCACATCACCCACTGGGCCGACGGCGGCACCACCTGTCTGGGCAACATGGTGCTGCTATGCGGGTGCCACCACCGAGCCATCCACCACCGCGGCTGGGAAGTCCACCTCGCCTCCGACGGGATCCCGGAGTTCACCCCTCCACCTTGGGTCGACCCGCAGCAACGACCCTTCGAAATCATCACCACACCCCGCAACCCGGTCAACGACCGACGACAACACACAAGGGGCTGGGTTCCGCCCGCCGCGACCTCACCGCAGCCGGGTTCGATCCCGGTTGACGTCCCCGACCCCGGGAATGAGGGTCCCTCGGCCACCGGCGGCAAGCGAGGCAGGACGCGTGCCCGATCAGATGATCACTATCGGGTACCGCAGCCGGGGGCAACGATGCGGGGCGCGATCTCCGGCAGCGGTGAAGGTCACGAAGCCGGGGCTGGAGTAGTACTAGGCTGGGCGTACCGCCGCGACCTCCTGCCGGCGGCGGGCCGAGCGCCACCACGCGGTCCGCCGCACCGACGCTGACATCACACCGAGAGGTACTAGGCCGTGACCGAATCCGCGCGTGGGCCGCGTCCCAACAAGCCGCGCAGCTACGAGGTGACCGACGGCATCGAGCGGGCCGGGGCCCGCGGCATGCTGCGGGCCGTCGGGATGACCGACGACGACTGGGACTCCCCGCAGGTCGGGCTCGCCTCAAGCTGGAACGAGATCACCCCGTGCAACCTGCCGCTGGCCCGGCTGGCCAAGCGGGCCAAGGTCGGGGTGCGCGGAGCCGGTGGGTTCCCGATGGAGTTTGGCACCATCTCGGTCTCCGACGGGATCTCGATGGGTCACGTCGGGATGCACTACTCGCTGGTCTCCCGGGAGATCATCGCTGACTCGGTGGAGACGGTCATGGAGGCCGAGCGGCTGGACGGCGTGGTGCTGCTGGCCGGCTGCGACAAATCGCTGCCCGGGATGCTGATGGCCGCCGCTCGGCTGGATGTGGCGGCTGGCTTCGTGTACTCCGGCAGCACCCTGCCCGGCAAGCTCGGCGACCGCGACATCACCATCATTGACGCCTTCGAGGGGATCGGGGCGTGCGTGATGGGCAAGATCACCCGTGCTGAGCTGGACGAGATCGAGAAGCACTTCTGCCCCAGCGAGGGCTCCTGTGGCGGGATGTACACCGCGAACACGATGGCCAGCGCGGCTGAGGCGCTGGGCATGTCGCTGCCCGGCTCGGCCTCGCCGCCCGGGCCGGACGCCCGCCGGGACGTCTTCGCCGAACGCACCGGCGAGGCGGTGGTCGCGCTGGTCAAAGCCGGCATCACCGCCCGCCAGATCATGACCCGGCAGGCCTTCGAGAACGCCATCGCGGTGGTGATGGCGCTCGGCGGCTCGACCAACGCGGTGCTGCATTTGATGGCGATTGCGCACGAGGCCAGGGTCGAGCTGAGCCTGGACGACTTCAACGCGATCGGTGATCGGGTCCCGCACCTGGCCGACGTCAAACCGTTCGGCCGGTACGTGATGAACGACGTGGACTCCATTGGTGGAGTGCCGGTGGTGATGCGGGCACTGCTGGATGCCGGGCTGCTGCACGGCGGCTGCCTGACCGTTTCCGGTCGTACGGTCGAACAGAACCTGGCCGAACTCTCGCCACCAGACCCGGACGGCAAGATAATCCATGCGCTGTCCGACCCGATCCACCGCACCGGTGGGCTGACTATCCTGCGCGGCTCGTTGGCCTCGGAGGGCGCGGTGGTCAAGACCGCCGGCGTCACGGTGCCCGCAGGGGACACCGGCACCCGAACGGAGGTCTTCGAGGGCACCGCCCGGGTCTTCGACGGCGAGGAGGCCGCGATGGCGGCGGTCACCGCTGGCAGTCTGCGGGCCGGTGACGTGGTGGTGATCCGGTACGAGGGTCCGCGTGGCGGCCCGGGGATGCGCGAGATGCTCGCGGTGACCGGGGCGATTAAGGGCGCCGGTCTCGGCAAGGACGTGTTGCTGCTCACCGACGGCCGATTCTCCGGCGGTACGACAGGGCTGTGCGTCGGGCACGTCGCGCCCGAGGCCGCCGTGGGCGGTCCGATCGCGCTGGTCGCCGACGGCGACCGGATCCGGCTGGACCTGACTACCCGTACCCTCGACCTGCTCGTCGAGCCGGCTGAGCTAGACCGCCGCCGGGCCGGCTGGAAGCCGCCGGCACCCCGGTTTGAGACCGGCGTACTGGCCAAGTACGTCAAGCTGGTCGGCTCGGCCGCCACTGGCGCGGTCTGCGGCTAACCGGCCGCCCAACACTGCCCGCCATAGGTCATCGCCGGCCAGTAACTCCGGCGGGGTGCTGGCCGGGCCCCTCGTTGGGTTGGCCCACCTTGGGCTCAGCCCCCCAAAGGCGGCCCGCAAGGGCGGCTTGGCGTTTCGTGTCGTGGGAGGGTGCCTGCTCAAGTTGACTCCAGACGGCTGCACTCGTACCTTCGTGCAATGCAGTTTGACCTCGTACCCAACTAGCGTGTCGCTCGCCGCGACACGCAGCCCCTCCGTGCCTGGCACGAGGGGTTTTTTGTTGCTCCGACACCCGCCTCGAGCCAAAGGTTAGTCATGCCAACCAACCCACCGCCCCGCGGCCCGGTTCCGACGCCCCCGCCCCGCCCCGCCCCGCCGCACGTCACAGCGAGCGCCCCACAGCAGTGTTCCGGCGCGCAGTCGCTCGTCAGGTCGCTGGAGGCGGTCGGTGTGGAGATCGTCTTCGGCATCCCGGGTGGCGCGGTACTGCCGGCGTACGATCCGTTGCTGGACTCGACCCGGGTCCGGCACGTGCTGGTCCGGCACGAGCAGGGGGCGGGGCACGCTGCTACCGGGTACGCGCAGGCCACCGGCCGAGTCGGCGTCTGCATGGCCACCTCCGGCCCGGGCGCGACCAACCTGGTTACCCCGATTGCCGACGCCTACATGGACTCGGTGCCGATCGTGGCGGTCACCGGGCAGGTCCCGCGCGGCTCGATCGGCACCGACGCCTTTCAGGAGGCGGACATCTGCGGTATCACCATGCCGATCACCAAGCACAACTTCCTCGTCCAGGACTCCGGCGAGATCCCCCGGGTGATCGCTGAGGCGTTCCACATTGCGGCCACCGGTCGGCCCGGCCCGGTGCTGGTGGACCTGCCCAAGGACGTGCTGCAGGAGGCCACCACGTTCCGCTGGCCGCCGACTCTGGAGCTGCCCGGCTACCGCCCGGTGCTGCGGCCGCACGGCAAGCAAGTCCGCGAGGCCGCCCGGCTGATCGTCGAGGCCCGCCGGCCGGTGCTGTACGTCGGCGGCGGCGTGCTCAAGGCCCGAGCCGCCGCCGAGCTGCGGGTGCTGGCCGAGCTGACCGGCATCCCGGTGGTCACCACCCTGATGGCCCGCGGCGCGTTCCCGGACAGCCACCGCCAGCACCTGGGCATGCCCGGCATGCACGGCACGGTGGCCGCGGTCACCGCGCTACAGAAGTCAGACCTGCTGATCAACCTTGGGGCCCGCTTCGATGACCGGGTGACCGGCAAGCTGGCCACCTTCGCCCCTGGCGCAGGGGTGATCCACGCCGACATCGACCCCGCCGAGATCTCCAAGAACCGTACCGCCGACGTGCCGATCGTTGGCGACTGCAAGGAGGTTATCCAGCAGCTCATCGAGGCGCTGCGGGCCGAGTACGAGGCCGGCCACCGGGCCGATCTGACCGGCTGGTGGAAGCAGCTCGACGGTTGGCGGGAGACCTACCCGCTGGGGTACGAGTGGCCGGCCGACGGGTCGCTGGCCCCGCAGTACGTGCTTGAGCGGCTCGGCGCGATCGCCGGGCCGGAGGCGGTGTATGTGGCCGGGGTGGGCCAGCACCAAATGTGGGCGGCCCAGTTCATCGGCTACGAACACCCGTACACCTGGCTGAACTCCGGCGGGCTGGGCACCATGGGGTACGCGGTGCCCGCCGCGCTGGGCGCCAAGATGGGTCGCCCGAACGCAACAGTGTGGGCCATCGACGGTGACGGCTGCTTCCAGATGACCAACCAAGAGCTGGCCACCTGCGCGATCGAGGGCGTACCCATCAAGGTCGCAGTGATCAACAATGACAGCCTCGGCATGGTCCGGCAGTGGCAGACACTGTTTTATGACGAGCGCTACTCCAACACCGACTTGGGTACCCACAAGCACCGGGTGCCGGACTTCGTGAAACTGGCCGAGGCATTCGGCTGTGCCGGGCTGCGGTGTGAGTCGAAACAGGACGTCGACGCGACGATCGGCAAGGCGATGGAGATCCAGGACGTACCGGTCGTGGTCGACTTCACCGTGGGCAAGGACGCCATGGTGTGGCCGATGGTGCCGGCCGGTACCAGCAACGACGAGATCCTGGCGGCTCGCAACCTGCGGCCAAGCTTCGACGAGGGAGTCTGACCATGAGCCATCACACGCTATCTGTGCTGGTGGAGAACAAACCCGGTGTGCTGGCCCGGGTGGCCGGGCTGTTCAGCCGCCGCGGGTTCAACATCGACTCGTTGGCGGTCGGCCCGACCGAGCATCCGGAAATCTCCCGGATGACGATCGTGGTCAACGTCGAGGAGCTACCGCTGGAGCAGGTCACCAAGCAGCTCAACAAGCTGATCAACGTGATTAAGATCGTCGAGCTGGACTCGGAGCATTCGGTGCAGCGCGAATTGCTGTTGGTGAAGGTCCGCGCCGACATGACGCAGCGCGGGCACGTGCTTGAGGTGGTAGAGATGTTCCGGGCCCGGGTGATCGACGTCAGCGCCGAGTCGTTGACGGTGGAGGCCAGCGGCACCGCCGACAAGATCGAGGCGCTGCTGAAGGTGCTGGAGCCCTTCGGCATCAAGGAGATGGTGCAGTCTGGCATGGTGGCGGTGGGCCGCGGGTCACGCTCGATCACCAGCGTCGGGCTGCTCCGCCCGGCTGACCGGCACACTGCCTGACCGTACCCGATCCAACGGCTTGATCCCTCGAAAGGAACCTGTTCCACCATGGCTGAGATCTATTACGACGATGACGCCGACCTGTCGCTGATCCAGGCCCGTACGGTGGCCGTGCTCGGCTACGGCAGCCAGGGTCACGCGCACGCGCTGTCGCTGCGTGACTCCGGTGTCGATGTGCGGGTCGGCCTGCCGGATGGCTCGAAGAGCCGGCCGAAGGCCGAGGCGGAGGGGCTGCGGGTGGTGAGCCCGGCCGATGCGGCCGCGGAAGCTGACTTGATCATGGTACTCACCCCGGACCCGAGCCAGCGCGCCCTGTACCAGGGTGCTATCGAACCGAGTCTGGCCGACGGCGATGCGCTGTTCTTCGCGCACGGCTTCAACATCCGCTACGACCTGATCCGGCCGCCGGCCGAGGTGACCGTGGCGATGGTGGCGCCGAAGGGTCCGGGTCACCTGGTACGCCGGCAGTTCAGCGACGGCAAGGGCGTGCCGTGTTTGGTCGCGGTCGAGCAGGACCCGACCGGTCGGGGGCTGGCGCTGGCGCTGGCGTACGCCAAGGCGATCGGCGGCACCCGGGCTGGCGTGATCAAGACCACCTTCACCGAGGAGACCGAGACCGACTTGTTCGGCGAGCAGGCAGTGCTGTGCGGCGGTACGACCGCGCTGGTGCAGGCCGGCTTCGAGACCCTGGTGCAGGCCGGCTACCAGCCGGAGGTCGCCTACTTTGAGTGCTTGCACGAACTGAAGCTGATCGTGGACCTGATGTACGAGGGCGGCATCGCCCGGATGCGGTACTCGATCTCCGACACCGCCGAGTACGGCGACCTGACCCGCGGTCCGCGGATCATCACCGACGCTACCCGGGCTGCGATGAAGGACCTGCTGGCCGAGATCACTGACGGCCGGTTCGCCCGGGAGTGGGTGGAGGAGGCCGATGCGGGTGGCCCGAACTTCAACAAGCTGCGCGAGCAGGGCCGGCAGCACCAGATCGAGGAGGTCGGCGCCGAGCTGCGCGGCCTGATGTCCTGGGTAGACCGGCCAATCACCGAGACCGCCTAAGCCCTCGCCCAGCCCCCAGCCCCGTTTCTTCCCGCCGATCTTGACGAAGATGCTGGAATTCGGGCCCGGATTACGACAACTTCGTCAAGATCGACGCGGGAGAGGAGGGACGGGGGAGAGGAGTGGTGGCGGGAGTACGGCGGAGGGGTGGCGGGCAAAAGTCGCTCGAGAGGCTCGATAGACTGGTGGCGTCCGGGGTGGGTCCCTGTGCCGGTCCCAGGTGCCCGGCTGCCCGCTACCTCTTTCACCGGAGAGTTCACCCGTGACGAAGCCCGTTGTCCTTGTTGCCGAAGAGCTTGCGCCGACCGCCCTGGACGTGCTGTCCCATGACTTCGACCTGCGCCAGGTTGACGGCGCGGACCGGACCGTGCTGCTGCCGGCCCTCGCCGATGCCGATGCCGTCCTGATCCGCAGCGCCACCCGGATCGATGCCGAGGCGCTGGCCGCCGGGCCGAAGCTGAAGGTGGTCGCCCGCGCCGGCGTAGGGCTCGACAACGTCGACGTGCCGGCTGCCACCACCCGCGGGGTGATGGTGGTCAACGCGCCCACCTCGAACATCACCAGCGCTGCTGAGCATGCGGTTGGCCTGCTACTGGCGGTGGCCCGCAACATCCCGGCCGCGGACGCCTCGCTGCAGGCCGGGCAGTGGAAACGCTCGAAGTACACCGGCGTCGAGCTGGACGGCAAGACCGTCGGCGTGCTCGGGCTGGGCCGGATTGGCATGCTGTTCGCGCAGCGGATGGCGCCGTTCGGGGTCCGGCTGCTGGCCTACGACCCGTACGTGCCACCGGCCCGCGCGGACCACGTCGGGGCTCGGCTGGTCAGCCTGGAGGAGCTGCTGGAGCAGTCCGATTTCATCTCGGTACACCTGCCGAAGAGCCCGGAGACGGTGGGCCTGATCGGGGCGGCGGAACTGGCCAAGACCAAGCGCGGAGTCCGGATCGTCAACGCGGCCCGCGGCGGGCTGGTGGACGAAGCCGCGCTGGCCGAGGCGATCCGGTCCGGCCAGGTGGCCGGTGCCGGGATCGACGTGTTCGTCAAGGAGCCGTGCACGGCCAGCCCGCTGTTCGGGTTGCCCGGTGTGGTGGTCACCCCCCATCTGGGTGCCTCGACCGTGGAAGCGCAGGACAAGGCCGGTCTGGGGGTGGCCCGGTCGGTCAAGCTGGCGCTGCAGGGCGAGTTCGTACCAGATGCGGTGAACGTGCAGACCGGGGGAGTGGTGGCCGAGGAGATCCGGCCGGCGCTGCCGCTGGTGGAGAAGCTGGGCCGGGTCTTCACCGCGCTGGCCGGTGGGGTGGCGCAGAGCATCACCGTCGAGGTACGTGGCGAGATTTCCACCTTTGACGTGTCGGTGCTGCAACTCGCCGCGTTGAAGGGCGTGTTTGCCGACGTGGTGGAGGATGCGGTGACCTTCGTCAACGCGCCACTGCTGGCCAAGGAGCGCGGGGTGGATGTCGGCTTGGCTACGTACGCCGAGTCGGAGGACTTCCGTAACCTGATCACCGTACGGGGTGTGCTGGCCACCGGCCAGCAGGTCAGCGTGTCGGGCACTCTGTCCGGTCCGCGCCAGGTGGAGAAGCTGACCGAGATTAACGGCTTCGACGTGGATGTTCGGCCCGAGCGGCACCTGCTGTTCTTCGGGTACGAGGACCGGCCCGGCGTGGTCGGCGGGGTGGGCGCCCAGCTCGGCGCCGCAAGTATCAACATCGCCGGTGCCCAAGTGTCCCGGATCCGCAAGGGCGGCACCGCGTTGATGGTGCTGTGTGTCGACCAAGCAGTGCCGCACGAGCTGCTGGACCAGATCGCGGCCAGCATTGGCGCGACGGAGGCGCATTCAGCCGACCTCGACCGGGGTTGATCGACTGTCCTTTATGTACCTTTTGTTAAAGCGGAGCGTTATTGTTTGGTTGCATTCTGTTGCGACACGCCGGTGCCGGGCTCGGGACCTTGCCAGTGATGCCGTAGCCACCGGCTAGAGTCCGCCGCGCGAGGAGTGAGATCGGCATCCTGCGAGGGGGCGCGGGATGTGCGCCGGCAGTGGTGGTAGTGCCCCTCCCACACCGGCACGGTCTGGAGACCCTCCTCGCGAGGGTAGACAGTGAATCGTTTGCTATTGCGCTCGTTCCGGGCGCGCGTCGGTGCCGTGCTGGCAGTCGCTGCGGTTGTGGTGGTCACCATTGGCTCCACCGGCGTCGGCGCCACACCCGCCACAGCATCTGACCCAGCAGCATCCCATCCAGCTAGGGCTATCCCGATCCCCGCCCGGTCGCTGACGGGCAAGAAGGGGGACCCGCCGATCTGGTCCCAGGGACCGGCTCCACGCTTGGCCGAGCCGGGCCGGTCTGCATCGCTGCCATCGTTGCCGCGCAGCGGCCGGTACGCCTTCCTGCTCGAGCTGGACACCCGGTCCACGATGGACGCCTACGGCGCAGCCGCCAGCAGCGGCAGGGGCGCCGCCGCAGCGGCCGCCAAGGCGCAGTACCAGCAGGTCAAGGCCGACCAGGACCGGGTGCACGCGGGGCTGCCGGCCGGCTCGCGCGAGATCTACCGTACACACAGCGTCATGGCCGGTCTTGCGGTCTCCACCGACGTGCACAACTACGCCGCGTTGCGCGCGATCAGCGGGGTGAAGGCGGTCTACCCGATCGCGCCGAAGACGGTCTCGAACTCCTACGCGGTGCCGCTGGTACATGCCCCGCAGGCGTGGACCGCGCACGGCGACCTAGGCCAGGACAGCACGGTGGCGGTCATCGACACCGGCATTGACTACACCCATGCCAACTTCGGCGGGCCGGGTACGCCAGCGGCGTACGCTGCCGCGCTAGCCACCGACGCCACCGCCGCCAATCCGGCGCTGTTCCCCAGCGCAAAGATCATCGGTGGATACGACCTGGCCGGTGACGCCTATGACGCGAGCAATCCGGCCTCGACGCCGAGCCCCGACCCCAACCCGCTGGACTGCGGCGGGCACGGCAGCCACGTAGCCGGCACGTTGGCCGGCGACGGGGAGAATGCCAACGGCAGCACCTACACCGGGCCGTACAACACCGGCACCCCGTTCAGCTCGCTGCGGATCGGTCCCGGCATGGCGCCGGAGGCCAAGCTGTATGCCTACAAGGTGTTCGGCTGCACCGGCTCGACCGACCTGGTGGGCCAGGCCATCGACATGGCCGCTGACCCCAATGGTGACGGCGACCCGTCCGACCACGTCGACGTGATCAACATGTCGCTTGGCGCCGACTACGGCTCGCCGCAGGACGGCGACTCGGTCGTCGCTAACCAGGCCACCGACCTCGGCATCACCGTGGTGGTCGCCTCCGGCAACGGCGGTGACTTCTACGACGTCGGCGGCTCGCCTGGCGATGCCGTGAAGACGATTGCGGTGGCCAACTCGGTGGACGCCTACAACCAAATCGACGCGGTGCACGTGACCGCGCCAGCCAGTATCGCGGCCGACTACGGCGGTACCCGGTCGGTGGCCTACGACTGGGCTACCAAGCCGGACCTGGCCGGCACCTTGGTCGCGCCGAGCGACCCGGCGAACAAGACCGGCTGCGCGGCCTTCAGCACCGCCGACAAGGCGCTGCTGGCCGGCAAGGTCGCCTTCCTGGAATGGCATCAGGACTTGGTGCCGGCCACCGAGTGCGGCTCGGTCACCCGCTCCACCAACGTGCTGGCCGCCGGTGCCGTTGGGTTCGTGTTCGCCAACGACGCCGAGACATTCTCGGCTGGCATCACCGGCAGCGCGAGCATTCCGGGCGTACTGGTGACCAAGTCGGCCGGTGACACGATGCGAGCAGAGCTGGCCAGCGGGGTGGTCGTCAGCGGCACCAGCGCCAGCACGTTCCGCCAGCTCATCCCCGCCGACAACGATAAGGTCAATGATTCCTCCTCCCGCGGTGTCCGCGGTGCCGGCAACGTCAAACCAGACGTCACTGCGGTAGGCACCAGTGTGTTTTCCACCGCAGTGGGCACTGGCAACCAGGGTGTGTCGTTCACCGGCACCTCGATGGCCACCCCGATGGTGGCCGGCCTGGCCGCGCTGATCCGGTCTGAGCACCCAGACTGGACGCCAGAAGAGGTTAAGGCCGACATCATGAACACCGCCGGCCAGGACCTGTTCACTGGTGACAACCACACTGGCGACAACTACGCGCCCAACCGGGTCGGCGCCGGCCGGATCCAGGCTGACCAGGCGCTGGACAACCAGGTGCTCGCCTACGTGGTTGACGACCCGGGGGCGGTCAGCGTGTCCTTCGGCCCTGTCGCGGTGACCGGTCCGACCACGCTGACCAAGACCGTCAAGGTGGTCAACAAGAGCTTGTCGGCGGCAACCTATAACCTGTCCTACCACCCGATCACTACCGTGCCAGGGGTCAGCTACTCGGTGTCGCCGTCATCGGTCGAGGTCGGCCGGCGCTCGGCCAAAACCTTCACGGTGACGTTCTCGGTCACCGACCCGACCGCGCTGACCAAGACGATTGACCCGACCATGGCCAGCCAGCAGGCCGGCCTGCCGCGGGAGTTTCTGGCCGACGCCAGCGGCCGGGTGGAGCTCAGCCCCATCGACGCAAGCCGCCCGGTGCTGCGGGTGCCGGTGTACGCCGCGCCCCGGCCGGCTTCGACAATGACCCAGCCGGCGTCGCTGACCATGCCGGCCGGCTCGGTGCAGCTTGCTAACCTGCCGCTGATCGGTTCCGGCGTCGGGCAGGGCGAGGCGCTCACCCGGGTTGACTCGGCCGTCGCTGGCTTCGAGCTGCAGGCGACCAGCGGCTTGGCGCCGCAGTGTGGCGGCCGGGTGATCGACCACTGCGTGCACTATCCGGACGAGCGGGCGGCAGACCTGAAGTACGTCGGGGCGACCAGCGACGCGCCGCTGGTCCGGCAGGCCGGTCAGGATCCGTTCAGCACTGGGTTCGGGTACTTCGCCATCAACACCTATGGTGCGTGGCGGACCGCAGCGTCGACCCAGGAGTTCGCCATCTGGATCGATACCAACGGCGACAACACGCCCGATGCGGTGCTGTTCAACACCCGACTGTCCGGCGAGGATATCTTCGTTAGCGAACTTATTGACCCCGACACCGGTGCGGTGCTCGACGTCGAGCCGATCAACCAGCGGTTCGGCGACATTGATACCGCGCTGTTCGACAGCGACGTGCTGGTGATGCCGGTGTCGCTGTCGAGGCTGCCTGGGGTGTCCGCCACACACCCGCGGATCCGGTACGGTGTGGCGTCGTTCTCCGCAGAGAGCAGCGACCCGGTGGACACGATCGGCTTGGCCAGCAACGGCATGTTGGCCAACCCGTTGACCATTGATCTCGCGCGTCCCGGTGTGCTGGTCGCTGGCTCAGGTATCGGCCTGCTGTACTTCGACCAGCCGCACACCTCGCTGGTGGTGCGTCGTGATGTCCCGGCCTATGCCGTAGACCACGCACTGGGCGCATTGATAGTGCACTTCCACAACCGCGTCGGCAGCAAGGCACAGGTGCTCGCGCTGAAGTCGGTGTCCAAGGTGGGGCTGCGGCTGTCCGCGACCAAGGTCCGGTACGGCACCGCCGTGACCGCCACGGTGACGGTGGCCAACACTGGCGGCCTAGGGCCCACCGGAGCGGTCGGGGTCGACCGGGTGCCTGGCGGACGGCTGGGGACCAGGATGCTGTCCGGCGGTCGGGCCGTTGTCCGGTTGCCTAACCTAGGACGGGGTAAGTACACCCTTTACGCCAGATACGGCGGAGATGGGAGTTACCTTGCCGGCTCAAGTGGTGCTGTCACGCTCACCATCATCTGACCGGTGAGCGGTGGCTGGATCCCACGGTCGCAACCCGACCGTGGGATTCGCCCCCGTCGCGGACCGTCCCACCAGAGGCGACTGCCATCTCAATATTCGAGACAGGTAGGCTGCCCAGCCATGAAGCTCGCGGTCATTCCCGGTGACGGTATCGGTCCTGAGGTGATCGCCGAGGGCCTGAAGGTGCTCGGCGAGGTCATCCACGGTGTGGAAAGCACGTCCTACGATCTCGGGGCGGCGCGCTGGCACCGCACTGGCGAGCTGCTGCCGGACTCGGTGCTTGCCGAAATCCGCCAACACGACGCGATCCTGCTTGGTGCCGTCGGTGACCCGAGTGTTCCTAGCGGCATCCTGGAGCGTGGCCTGTTGCTGCGGCTGCGCTTCGAGCTCGACCACCATGTGAACTTGCGACCGATCCGGCTGTTTGCCGGAGTGGCCTCACCGATAGCCGGCGACCCGAAGGTCGACATGGTGGTGGTCCGGGAGGGGACCGAGGGTCCGTACGCCGGTAATGGCGGGGTGCTGCGCAAGGACACCCCGCACGAGGTGGCCACCGAGGTCAGCGTGAACACCGCCTACGGCGTGCACCGGGTGGTCCGTGATGCCTTCCGCCGGGCGGCCAGCCGGCCACGCCACCACCTGACCCTGGTGCACAAGACCAACGTGCTCACCCACTCCGGCTCGCTGTGGTCGCGCACTGTGGAGGACGTCGCCCGCGAGTACCCGGACGTGGCCGTGGCCTACACCCACGTCGACGCCGCCGCGATGTTCTTTGTGAGCGACCCCGGCCGGTTTGACGTGGTGGTGACCGACAACTTGTTCGGCGACATTCTCACCGACCTCGGCGCGGCTATCAGCGGCGGCATTGGGCTGGCCGCCAGCGGCAACCTGGACGTCTCTGGCCGCAACCCCAGCATGTTCGAGCCGGTGCACGGTAGCGCGCCCGATATTACCGGAACCGGCCGAGCCGACCCGACCGCTACGGTATTGTCGGTGGCGTTGCTGCTTGACCACCTCGGGCATAGTGACCAGGCCAAGCGGGTGGAGGCTGCGGTCGCCTTCGATCTGGCCACCCGGGACCACACGGATCCCGGCTCCACCAAGGAGATCGGCGACCGACTCGCCGCGCTGGCCAGCCAGCGGAGCTGACCGGCTGGCCGGTTCAGGCCCAGGCAGGCGTGTCAGGTGGCACTATGAAAAGTGCCGCATATCGCGCTGGCCCGAGCGACGAGGGAGTCGTTGTGCCCATCACGCCGACGAAGAAGATTTGGATGAACGGCGAGTTCGTCCAGTGGGACGACGCGAAGATCCACATCCTGAATCCCACCCTGCACTACGGCTGGGGGGTGTTCGAGGGCATCCGGGCGTACGCGACGGCCAGCGGCCCGGCCGCCTTCCGGCTCACCGACCACATCAGGCGGCTGTTTCGGTCCAGCAAGATCTACCTGATGGATTGCGGCTACACCATAGAAGAGATCATCGCCGCGGTGAAGGAGACGGTGCGGGTCAACGAGGTGGAGGCCTGCTACATCCGGCCGATTTTCTACCTCGGTTACGGCGAGATGGGGCTCAACCCGTTGCCCAGCAAGACCGATGTCGCTATCGCGGTCTGGCCGTGGAGCTTCTACTTCGACGAGGGGGCGACGGCCGCCGGGTGCCGGGCGATCACCTCAAGCTGGCAGCACATCAGCCACAATGCGATCCCGCCCACCGGCAAGGGCACCGGCCAGTACGTAAACTCCTCGCTGGCCAAGGTGATGGCGCTGAAGGCTGGCTACGACGAGGCGATCCTGCTCAACCCGGTGGGCAATGTGGTGCAGGGCACCGGCGAGAATATCTTCCTCATCCGCGGCCGGACGCTGGTCACTCCGCCCATCCAGGAGGGATTGCTGGAGGGCATCACCCGTGACTCGGCCATCCAGATCGCCCGGGACGCCGGCTACGAGGTGCAGGAACGGACAGTGGTCCGTACCGACCTGTACCACGCCGACGAGGCATTCTTCACCGGTACCGCCGCGGAGATCGTGCCGATCGCCGAGGTCGACGACCGGCAGGTCGGCGAGGGCGGCCGCGGGCCGATCACCAAGGAGATCCAGGAGATCTTCCACCGCGCCACCGTCGGCGAGGAGAGCCGGTACAAGGAGTGGGCAGAGTTCGTCTATGACGACTGACCCTGGTGACGACTAACCTCAGCCAATTCGGTGCGCCGGCCGGTGTCCGGAGCGGACCTGGAGCGATGCCCTTCTCGGTACCGTGGACGGACGCCGAGCCGGCCGAGCGACGTGGCTCGGCCGGCGCTATCACAGGTCATCGGATCGGCGCCGAGGTGCGTGAGGAGCCGTGCCGCCGAGGTTCGGGCTGGACTGATGCTCCCACGATGTGAGACCACCTTTCCAACCGCACGGCCGCTGTGCCACACTCCGGCCGTGCAGTTCTGGCTGATTATTAGCACCTAGCGCGCTCGCGACTCCACCGTCAGCGCGCAGACCTCTCGCACCCGCGAGGGGTCTTTTCATTTTCCGCAGTGGCATCCAAGAAGGGCTCGCTTCCATGCTCGACGACAGCTTCCACGTCTACGACACGACCCTGCGCGACGGGGCCCAGGCCGAGGGGATCACCTACTCGGTCTCGGACAAGCTCGCCGTCGCTCGCCTGCTCGACGAGCTGGGAGTCGGGTTCATCGAAGGCGGCTGGCCGGGCGCGCTGCCCAAAGACACCGAGTTCTTCGCCCGGGCACGTACCGAGCTTGACCTCAGCCACGCCACCTTGGTGGCCTTCGGCGCGACCCGCAAGGCCGGCCTGACCGCGGCGGACGACCCGCAGGTGCGCGCGCTGCTCGACTCGCAGGCCCCGGTGGTCTGCCTGGTGGCCAAGTCCGACGTCCGGCACGTCACCGACGCGCTGCGTACCACCTGCGAGGAGAACCTCGCGATGGTTGGCGACACGGTGCGCTTCCTGGTCGGCGAGGGCCGCCGGGTGTTCCTCGACTGCGAGCACTTCTTCGATGGCTATGCCTTCGACAACGACTACGGCGTACGCGTACTCGAAGCCGCCGTCGCGGCCGGCGCGGACGTGGGCGTGCTCTGTGACACCAACGGCGGCATGCTTCCGATGGGCATGCACGAGGTGGTCTCGCAGGTGCTGCGGCGTACCGGTTTCCGGCTGGGCATCCACTGCCAGGACGACACTGCGTGCGCCGTTGCGAACACCCTGGCTGCGGTGGACGCGGGTGTGACCCACGTGCAGTGCACCGCGAATGGGTACGGCGAGCGGGTTGGGAACGCGGACCTGTTCGGGGTCCTCGGCGGGCTGGTGACCAAGCTCGGCCGGGACGTCCTGCCCGAGGGCTGCCTGGCCGAGTTGGTCCGGGTCTCGCATGCCCTCGCCGAGATCGCCAACATTGCCCCCGACGCCCACCAGGCTTACGTCGGGGCCAGCGCGTTCGCCCACAAGGCGGGTCTGCATGCAAGCGCGATCAAGGTACGGCCGGAGCTGTACAACCATCTGGACCCGGCCGTGGTCGGCAACGACATGCGCATCCTGGTGACCGAGATGGCCGGCCGGGCCAGTGTGGAACTCAAGGGTCGCGAGTTCGGGCTGGACCTGGCCGGCCATCCGGAGGTGGTCGGCCGGGTGGTGGATCGGGTGAAGTCGATGGAGGCGGCCGGCTGGTCGTTCGAGGCGGCTGACGCATCCTTCGAGCTGATGGTGCGCGAGGAGCTGGGCAGCCTCGGCGTCCAACCGTTCCGGCTTGAGTCCTACCGGGTGCTGGTGGAGCGCCGCGCGGACGGCGAGGTGGTCAGCGAGGCGACGGTGAAGCTGCACGCCAAGGAGGAGCGGACCATTGCCACCGCGGAGGGCAACGGTCCGGTCAACGCGCTGGACCGAGCCCTGCGGCAGGCCCTGGAGCGGCTGTATCCGGAGCTGGCCAGCCTGGAGCTGATCGACTACAAGGTACGGATCCTAGCCGGCGGGCACGGTACCGACGCGGTGACCAGGGTGTTGATCCAGACCAGCGACGGGGCCGCCGAGTGGACCACGGTGGGTGTGCACGGCAACGTGGTCGAGGCATCTTGGCTGGCGCTGGAGGATGCGATCCGGTACGGCGTCTTGGCCGCAACGCGTGGACGCGACACGCCTGTTTAAGGGCGTGTCGCGTCCACGCGTTGGGCTAGGGCGCAGCTCCCCGCACCGCATACGCACCCAGCGCAGCCGCCGGTCGGTCGGCGACGGGGCGGGGCCGGGCGGGGCGGCCGGCTGGTCCGCAGCACCGCGTACCCGGCCAGCAGCCCGGCGACGGCAAGCGGGGTGCCCAGCGCCCGCGCCGCGCTGGTGCCGCCGACCAGCCACGGCAGCAGGCCGGCCACCAGCATCAGCACAGCCAGCGCCCCGAGCAGGATGAGCGGACCACGGTCCGGGCGGGCGGTCGTCATGGCAGCCATTGTGTCAACCGCCGGGCCAGGGTCGGGCGGCGGGCTCCGGGTAGGCTCCCTCGGTGCGTATCGCCCGTTTTGCCAGCCCTACCGGAGGCGTCGCCTTCGGTGTTGTCGAGGGGGAGCCGACCGCCGCGCCGGACGCGTTGACCGTGGCCACCATCGCCGACCACCCGTTCGGACCGGTGACCTTCACCGGCGAGCGGTGGGCGCTGCCGGACGTCCGGCTGCTCGCCCCGGTGCTGCCCAGCAAGGTGATCTGCGTCGGCCGGAACTACGCCGAGCACGCCCGCGAGATGGGCGGCGAGCCGCCGGAGCGGCCCATACTGTTCCTGAAGCCCAACACCGCCGTGATCGGCCCGAACGACGCCATCCGGTTGCCCGCCGACTCCGAGCAGGTGGACTACGAGGGCGAGCTGGCTGCGGTCATTGGTGGGGTGGTCAAGGACGTGCCGCGGGAGCGGGCGCTGGCCGCGGTGCTCGGCTTCACCTGCGCCAACGACGTGACCGCCCGCGATCAGCAGGCCGCAGATGGGCAGTGGACCCGGGCCAAGAGCCACGACTCGTTCTGCCCGCTTGGTCCGTGGCTGGCGACCGGCCTGGACCCGGCCGACCTGGCTATCCGGACCGAGCTGGATGGCGAGGTCCGGCAGGACTCCCGTACCTCGCTGCTGCTGTACGACGTGGCCACGCTGATTGCCTTCATCTCGCACGTGATGACGCTGCTGCCCGGCGACGTGATCTTGACTGGTACGCCGGCCGGGGTCGGCCCGATGCGGGACGGGCAGTCGGTGTCGGTGAGCGTGCAGGGCATCGGCACGCTGACCAACCCGGTGGTACGGCGGCGCGGCTAACCGCCCGCCAGCCGGTCCAGCGCCGCCCGCAGTCGGTCCAGCGTGCGCTCCCGGCCGAGTACGACCAGCGACTCGAACAGCGGCAACCCCACGGTCCGGCCGGTGACCGCCACCCGGACCGGCGCCTGCACCTTGCCGAGCTTCAGCCCACGCTCGATGCCCAGCGCCGTTAGGCGGTCCTTCAGCTCCTCGGCCTGCCACGGCGCCTCGGCGTACGCTTCGACCGTCCCGCGGAGGATGTCGGCGGCGACCGGCCCAGCCGAGCCGGTCATCACCTTGGCCCAGGACACCTCATCGTCGGGGACCGCGTCGAGGAACAGGAAGTCCACCAGCGCGGTGATCTCGCCGAGCACCGCGACCCGGGTTTGGGCCAGCGGCGCGACCGCAGCCAGCACCGCGGGGTCGAACCGGTCGGCCGGCCATGGGGCGCGCGGCGCGACCAGCCACGGCTGGCAGGCGGCGGCGAACTCCTCGACCGGCAGCGCCCGGATGTACTCGCCGTTGAAGGCGCGCAGCTTCTTCTCGTCGAAGAAGGCCGGGCTCGGGTTGACGTCGGCCAGCCGGAACTCGGCCTCGATCACCTCCCACGGCACGATCTCCCGGTCGCCGGCGGGTGCCCAGCCCAGCAGCATCAGGTAGTTGCGCATGGCCGCGGCCAGGTAGCCCTCGTCCCGGTAGGACTCCAGCGCCACCTTGTCGCGGCGCTTGGACAGCTTCTGCCGCTTGGCGTTGACGATGATCGGTACGTGCGCCCAGACCGGCGGGGCGTGGCCAAGCGCCTCCCACAAAAGCTGCTGCTTGGGGGTGTTGGGCAGGTGCTCCTCGGCCCGGATCACGTGCGTGATGCCTTGCTGCAGGTCGTCAACCACGTTGGCCAGCAAGAACAGCACCGAGCCGTCGCCGCGGACCAGCACGAAGTCCTCCAGCGTCGCATTGTCGAAGGCCGGCTTGCCGCGCACCACGTCGTCGACCACCGTCACGCCCTCGTCCGGGGTACGAAAGCGCAGCGCCCGGCCGGCCGCCGGCTCTAGCGCGCGGTCCCGGCAGTAGCCGTCGTAGCCGCGCTGCCCACCGGACCGGGCCAGGACGTCCTCGCGGGTGCAGTCGCAGTAGTACGCCCGGCCGGCCGCATACAGCCGCTGCGCCGCGTCGGTGTGCGCTTGCGCGTTGGCCGAGGCGAAGTACGGCCCCTGGTAGCTGCCCGGCCCGATGCCCAGCCACTCCAGCGCGCGCAGGATCCCATCGGTCCACTCTGGACGGTTGCGGGAGGCGTCGGTATCTTCGATCCGGAGCACGAACATACCGTCGTGCTGGCGGGCGTGCAGCCAACTGAACAGCGCGGTCCGCGCGCCGCCCACGTGGAAGATCCCGGTCGGTGACGGTGCGATGCGGGTACGAACGGAAGCAGCCACGTCCGGAAGGGTATCTGGCGCGCCGCCACCCAGTGGTCACCCGGCTGCCGCGTCGTAGCTGCCGGCCAGGCGGCCGGCCCCGGCCCGGCCCGCCCGGCCCGCGGTTTGGCCCCGGCCCGCCTGCTCGGTATCATTCACACCCGGTGCCGCCGCCCGCCGCGGTCCGCCGATGGGGTATGGGGTAATTGGCAGCCCAACGGATTCTGGTTCCGTTAGTCTAGGTTCGAGTCCTGGTACCCCAGCTCCACGCACCTGGTTCCACCGTACGGGCTACTGGTTTCACCGTACGGCCCCGTCGTCTAGAGGCCTAGGACGCCGCCCTCTCAAGGCGGTAACGCCGGTTCGAATCCGGTCGGGGCTACACCCTCTGACCTGCGAAGATGCGGTGACTGTACTGCCCGACGTGTTCGGCGTGGAATGGCTCGTGGGATGACGTTTGCTAGCGTGCCTCCATGCCGGCCCGACGCCGTCGTCCTCGCGGACACATCGAAGAGCTACCCTCGGGCAGCTTCCGCGCTGTCGTCTACGCCGGCGCCGACCCGCTGACGGGCAGACCGCGCTACCTCCGAGAGACTGTTAAGACGTTCACGGCTGCCGAGGTCGCGTTAACCAGGCTTCAAGGTCAGGTGGATGAGGACCGACATCCCAAGACCGACATCACCCTCAGCCGGGCCATCGCGCAGTGGCTGGAGGTCGCCCAGCTTGAGGACACCACCCGGGAGCGGTACGCGGACCTGATCCGGCTCTACATCACACCGACCTTCGGCGAGCTGGCCGCGGCCAAGCTCGACGCCGAGCTGCTGGAGAAGTTCTACGCTCGGCTCCAGCGCTGCCGGCAGCTCTGCAACAGCCGGCCTGGCCCCGGCCACGTCTGCCGGCCGTTGAGCAGCAGCACGGTACGGAAGATTCACTTCATCATCAGCGCTGCCCTCGAGCGGGCGGTGCGGTGGCGGCATCTGGGTGTCAACAAGGCCGCCTTCGCGGTTGCACCGTCGCCGAGCCAGACTGAGCCAGACCCTCCATCTGCGGAAGAGGCCGCTGCGCTCCTCGGCGCGGCATGGGGCGTTGATCCTGACTGGGGCCTGCTGCTGTGGCTGACGATGGTGACCGGCTCCAGGCGCGGTGAAATCAGCGCTTTGCGTTGGCATCACGTCGACGTCGCCCGCAGCCTGCTGCTGGTCCAGCGCAGCAACGCCCATCCCAAGGCCGGGGTGAAGGAGAAGGAGACCAAGACCCGGCAGCAGCGTCGTGTCGCACTCGACCCGCAGACCGTGGCTTTGCTGACCGCGTACCGCGAGCGTTGCGAGCAGCGCTGCGCTGATCTGCATTGCACGCTCCAAGCTGACGCCTGGCTGTTCTCACCCGCCCCGGACGGGTCGGTCCCGTGGCCGCCCCGAGCGTTGACCCAGCGATATAGCCGGCTAGCGACCAGGCTCAAGTTACGCAGCACCCGGCTTCACTCGCTTCGGCACTACTCGGCTACCGAGCTGATCGCAGCCGGAGTCGATGTGCGCACCGTTGCCGGCCGGCTTGGTCACGGCAGTGGCGGGGCGACTACGCTCAAGATCTATGCCGGCTGGGTGGATGAGGCCGGACAGCGGGCCGCCGCAACGATCGCTGGCATCATGCCGCAGGTGGCCGTGGCGCCGCGGCCTCCACGAGGACCATACGAGATTATCGCGGCGACCCTGCGTGAGCAGATCCACGACGGCCGGCTGGCGCCTGGTGACCTGCTGCCGACGACCGCCGGACTCGCCGCGGTCCATGCCGTCTCGATCGCCACCGCCCACCGCGCCGTGGCCCTGCTCCACAGCGAAGGCCTGATCGAGGTCTCCCGAGGCCGCCGTGCCGTGGTCAAGGCGGGTCTCGATTCAGCCGGTGGCATTGCTCTCGCGCCGCATGCCATGATCCAGAATGCTGGAACCGGAGTGGTGGCCATCCAGTCGGAGTCGGTCTGGAGTGTCCAGTCATCGCCGACCTCACAGGAAGGTGACTTGGGCGAGGTCGTCAATCGAACGGTGGACGCGGGCGCTGCTGGGCCCCGACTGATCAATGTGACCCTTGCGGAGACTCAGCGACAAGGCGGGACGCCTTCGTAGTTGCCGTCTGGACCATTTCAAGGACCGCCGGTAGCAGGCCGGGAACGGTGGCGATGGTGGCTCGCGACTGGGTGCTGTGCTCCGTCCCGTCGACATCGACCACCTTGGCGCCGGCTTCACGGGCGAGGAGGACCCCAGCGGCCATGTCCCACGGCTTGTTAGACAGCGTGATGACCGCGTGGGTCTTGCCGGCGGCTAGCCACGCGAGGTCGATCGCGGCGGAGCCGAACATGCGTACTCGCAGCGCGGTGCGAGCGAGTTCGTTGGTTACGGCAAGCCGGGCCGCATTCTTGGCCTCGGCGGCTTCACCGACCGCATAGTCGCCGATGCTGATCACGGCGTCATTGAGTGTAAAGACGGAGCTAACTGCTAGCCGATGACTACCGCAGTAGGAACCGCGCCCTTCCATGGCGGTGTACTGGTCGCCTAGGAACGGTAGGTTGATCACGCCTAGGACAGGGCGAGTTTCGCAGATAAGCGCAAGCGAGACCGCGCACAGCGGCATCTCGCGGGCGAAGTTCACTGTGCCGTCAATCGGATCCAGAGCCCACAGCAAGTTACCAGCATTCCCGCTGGTACCTTCCTCCTCACCTAGGAAGCCAATTGAGGGGGTGGCCTTAGCGAGGAATGACCGTACTGCCCGTTCGACGGCGTAGTCGGCGTCCGAGGCGTAGTCACGGTCTCCCTTGGCGGTAAGCGCGCCAGGCTGCCGAGTACGGATCAACTCGCTTGCGATCATCGTCGCCTGAACGGCAGTCGGTAGCAATGCCTGCGGTGAAGTCATTGCAGGGTGCTCCTTTCCCACAGCCAGGCGAAGGTCTGCTCGAAGGTCGCGAAGAGACCAGAGATTGTGCTGCGCCGGCGAAGAACGAAGGTAGGCGCTTCGACACCGCGCGCTGCGTGGAGGTAAGGCTGGACGACTGCGGTGGTGTCATCAATCAGCACGATGTTGAAGCGGATGGTCTCATCGTAGGTTGCCACAACGAGCCGGGGTCGGTCCTCAGCGGTGAGCCGCTGCCGTACCCGCTGCAACAGGATCTGGATGTTTAGATCGGTAAGAGCGGCGAGGTGGCCTAGTCGGTAGCCCTCTTCGCGTTCCCGGGACTTGATCGCCTCGCCGTTCGGGTCGAGGAACAAACAGCGCGCCGATCCGCCCCCCTCGATCAGACGGCGCAGGCTATCATCGGCGTACTGCTGGCACAGCAGGTTCAGCGACAGCCCAGCCGCTCGGATCTCGGTCGCATCGTCGAACAGCGTGTGCGGGGGCATCCGCGAGGTGAACTCCGATCGGGTGGCGTAGATCGCCTCAACATCGCAGAAGCGATGGCCCATGAGTTGCGCGATCACGTCGAAGTCTGCGAGGTCGCCCTGCTCCCGCGGGGTGGCCTGGGAGGCCAGCCCTACTGCGAGCAGCACATCACCCGGCGGAACGATGGAGTCCTCCCACGACTCGATCATCTCCCCCGATGGCGTCCAACCGAGAACCGGCCCGAGCACCTCGGCGAACTCAGCAGGGGTGAGTCCCAGCCGACGGCGGGCCGAGGCGACCTGCTGCCTCGCCAACGCCCCCATGTCTGGCTTGTACGCCGCCCGGCTACGCAGTTCGGTGACCTGGCTGGAGCCACGGTTAGGCCGAGGTCGGTCCGGTCTCACGTTCCGACCGCCTTACTCTGCTCACGCTCGTCTGGTCGCTCATGCGGGTAAGGCTGACCCGTGCGGCTGTGGAGATCGATCAGGATAGCCTCCAGCCGGCCGTACTGGCGCCGCAAGTCTTGAACCTCTCTGGCGAGCTGGTTCACATCGACCAGGTCGCGGGGCTCGTCGGGTCCAGTTCCAGGAGCAGCCTCGGCGGCGCGTAGTTTGCTGTCGAGTGACACGCGCCCAACAGAGGCTGCCGCTAGCAGAACGTCTGCGGGTGGCATCGTCCGGCCCTGGACCCAGTTGCTGATCCCGGACTCCGAGTACCGACCGCTCTCCGGTCCGACACCAGTTTCTTCGAGGAGCCCGGCCAGCGCGGGCCCACTGCCCGCTCGCCGGCGCGCTTCTTCGACCACCTCGCGTACCTTCTGTGACCAGATCGTCATCTCCGCCCCCTTTGTCCTTCGCCGCCCTGGCGCCGTTGCCAGGAGCTTAGTTCTCTGGCGTGGACTCGCTTGACAAGCGTGGCCGCTCCAGAGCACAGTACTTGCTGTAAAAGCAAGTCATAGCTTGAGAAGCGAGAAGTATCGTCCGCGCTGAGTGGACCGGCACTCACAGAAGTGGCCTCGGCAGGTTGCCGCCCGCCGAGGCCAGAGCATCGAACTGGAGCGTCCCGATGCAAGAAGAGGTTATCGCGCCTGCCCAAATTCAGGCACCCCTGTTGCCTCGGCCCACCGACGGAGAGGCCGAACGGAAGCCCGCGTTCCTGACTGTCGAGGAAGTGGCTGACCTACTGCGGGTCGACGCAGTCACGATCTACCGCGCGATTCGGGACGGAGAGTTCCCGGCCGTGAAGGTCCGCAAGCGGTACACCGTACCCAGGCGGGCGATCGAGATGCTCGTCGACGACGTGGTGGCCACTGGAGGCTGCGTCGACGCGGCGGAGTGGACGTCGTCTTGGCGTCAGTCGGTCGGCGTGCCGCTGGAGGTGCCGTCATGGGCCCGGTGAGCCGTGACGGGTTGAGTCGGTGGGGGTGGCCGAAGCTACCGCCTGTTGGGCGGTGTTTGCATGGTGTCCCAATCGCTGAGCCGGGCCGTCGCTGTGTGCACGGCTGCCGTCCGGTGTCGCTGGATCTGGCCCCGGTTGCCGGGTCCGTTGCCGACCGGCCCTGCTTCGCGTGCCCGGCCGAGCTACCGATGGCGGAGTGCCCGCGGTGCGGCGGGTCCGGGGTCGAGCCCGAGTTGCCTGCCGGTGCCTACCTGGTGGGCGGTGTGTCATGACCGACTCAGGAGCCCTCTCGCTTCACATGGCTGGACCGTGCTCGGCATCCGCCGCATCCCACATGTGGGTGCCAGGCGACACCGACGACCTGGTCAGTCTCGGCCGGTCCGAGCATGCCGACTTTGGCGTGACCGTGGCGCTGGGCCGGTGCCGGTACTGCGCCCTGGCGCTGCTGGCGCTCGCGCCGATGGGTGCTGACGATCCCGGCGCCGACGGCCTGGTTTACGAGCTGCGGGGGGCCGAGCTGTGAGCAGGAAGCAGCCACCGGTGGTGGTGACCTACGTCCAGGGCGACGGCCGGAAGGCGATGACGGCGGTCGGGCCAGCCGAGCTGGCCGCGTTGCAGCGCGCCGGCCGGGTGGTCCACGTCCACGACCAGGCCGCGCGTGAGGTCTGGCCCGAGGGTGGACGTGGTGGCCGATGAGCGGCCGGGTGACTGGTCGGTACCTCGGCCGGTGCAGCGGGTGTCCCTGGTGCCGCCCGGCCGTTGAGGTTTCCGCTGGCGCCGGCCGCGAGGTACAGGGCTCGGCCGGGATATGTACCGGTGCGTTGGCGACGTTCGTGTGTGACCGGCCGGCGGTGTTCCACATGAGCCGGTCCGGCTCGGCCGTCGAGTTCGACCTGTGCGCTGGGTGTGCGGCGGAGTTCGCGGCTCGGGCTGTCCGCGTCGCTTCCTATCGGGAGCTGTGGTACGTCCCGCCGTCCGTCACGATCACCGCTATTCCGATCGGCGGTGCGGCGTGACCGCGGAGGTGGACCGGCTGGCCCGGGTCCGGTTCGCGGTGTGGTGGGTGCTGGCCACGGCGATCGCGGTGTCGGTGGCCGCGAATGTCGCACACGCGCAGCCCAGCACCGCGGCTCGGTTGATCGCGGCGTGGCCACCGGTGGCGTTGGCGGTCGCGATCGAGCTGGTGACCCGGGTACCGGCCACCCGGCCGGTACTGGCCGCGGCCCGGGTGGCCGCGACCGCCGGCATCGCCGGCATCGCCGCGTGGGCGTCGTATTCCCATATGGTCGCGGTCGCGGCCCGCTACGGCGAGGCGACGCTGACCGCGCACCTGATCCCGCTGAGCGTTGACGGCCTGGTGGTGGTCGCATCGGTGTGTCTGGTCGAGCTGGCGGCTGCGATCCGGTCCGCTGAGCTGGCACCGACTACCGAACAGCCGGCCGGCCAGGTGGTCACCCCGACCCCGGCCCCGGTCTCCGGGTCTGGCCCGGAGGCTGGTCCGGCCTTGCTGGTGCCGGGGATGCTGCCGGTGCCGGCCCGGTGGCGGACCGACCTGGTGGGTGGTCCTGCCCCGTTGGGCACCGTTGCCGGCGAGCCGGAAGACCCCCAACCCCCCGAGGGGCCTCCGGCTCGTCTTCCCGGTATCGAGTGGGCACCGGAGGTTCTCACCGGTGGGAACGACGAGAACGGTGAGAACACCGGTGGGAAGCGGCGGGACCGGCTGTGCCAGTGCTCGGCGTGCGGCGGGAAGCTCGTGCCCTCGGCGACGTTCTACCGGCACAAGCGGCGCGCCGGTGGGAACGCCGGTGGTGGTGCGTGATGAGCACCGATGAGTGCGGCACGCTGCCGCTGTTCGAGGTCCCCCCGGTCGCGGTACCGGCGTCGACGCGGCTGAGTCGAGCGGACCGTCAGGCCGCCGGCATCGCCTACGGCCTGCATCCACTGTCCAGCAGCCGGACCGTGATCCCGCTTCACCCGCTGGCGGAGCGGGTCGCCGGAGCGCACGGCCGGCAGGACGAGCCGTACCGGTGCGGGTTGTGCTGGTGGCTCGGGCGCCCTTACGGCGACCGCGGGCCGAAGTGCCTGGTCAACGACCGTGCGCGGGTCACCCCTGGCCCGGCATCCGATGTCCAGCCGTGGTGGCCGGCCTGCCCGAGCTGGACGCCGATCCCCGGGGGAGGTGACCAGCGGTGAGCACTCCTGACGAGCGTGATGACGAGCTGGCCGAGGTTCATTTCTTGCCGGCGGCCAGGCCGGACGGCGAGCTGGAGCCGGCCGAGGCTGGCGAGGAGGCGGGTCGTGGTGCCGGGCTGGTCGGCCCGGTGCTCGACGGTGAGGTGGTCGAGCCCGACCAGGACCCAGGTGACGACCAGGTCCGGGCAGGTCAGCCGGGTCTGCAGACCACCGTCGGGTGGTCGCCACCGGTGCGGGAGATGCGGCCGGTGCTGCCGGGGTGGCTGGCCGACCCGGCGGCCCGCCGGGCCGCAGTGCGGTGGGGGGCGGGGATGGTGTGGCATCGGGTCCGGTACCACCTGGTGCGGGTGCCGGTGTACGCCCTGCGGGTCCTAGGGCGGGTGTCGGTGGGTGCCGTCCGGGTCGTCGGGTGGCTGTACCGGTGGGTGGCTGATGCTGAGTCGGCTCCGATCCGGCAGGCGGCTGCGGCGGCCGGTGAGGTCGGTGGGTACCTGGCGGCCCGGCGGGTCCGTAACGACGCCGTACGAGCGCGTCTGCGAGACTTGGCCCTGGTGGGTGTGCTGGCCACGGCCGGGGTGCTGTGCCTGCTCTACCTTGCCCCACGGCGGGTCCTGGACACCGTGGTCCTGGCCGTTGTTGCCGCGCTGGCTGTGGCGGGGCGGCAGCCGGAACGGCCGATCATTACCGGTGCGCTGGTGCGGTCGCGGTATGACCGGCTGACCGAGCCGGTGCTGATGCGTGCGCTGGCCGCGGCGGGTTTGGGGGGGAAGGCCGCGAAGCCCAAAGCGGGGCAGGTGGCCGCCGAGGTGGACACGACGGTCGGTACCCCGGTGCTGGTGCAGCCGATCCAGCGGGACGGCCACGGGTGGCTCGCCATTTGCGACCTGCCGTTCGGCCGGACGGCCGCTGATGCGATGGCCAAGCGGGACGCGATCGCTAGTGGCCTGGACGTGGCCAGCGTGCAGGTGTTCGTGGAGGCGCACCGGGAGTCGCAGCGGCGGGTGACCATGTGGGTCGCCGATGAGGACCCGTTCGCCGCCAGGCCGCGGACCTCGGCACTGGCGAAGTGCCCGCAGGTGTCGGTCTGGGACGCCCAGCCGCTGGGGGTCGAGCCGCGTGGCCGGGAGGTCAAGCCCACCCTCATCTTTAACAGTTTCCTTATTGGTGCCGTACCGAGAATGGGAAAGACATACGCGGCACGCGCCCTGGTCGCGCCGGCCGTTCTTGACCCGCAGTGCGATCTCACCATCTTGGACCTCAAAGGCGGCCGGGACTGGCAGGGCTTCGGGAAGTGCGCGGTCACGTACCTGTCCGGTGAGGATGATGACGACATCGGCTACGCGGTTGCCGTGCTGGAGGTGCTGCGGGAGGAGGCGCGGGCACGGTTCGCCGCGTTCCGCAAGATGAGCGACGCCGAGTGCCCCGAGTCGAAGCTGACCCGAGAGATGGCCCGCCAGGGCATGCGACCACACGTCATCCAGATCGACGAAGTACAGAACCTGCTCACCCACCCAGAGCACGGCAAGGCCGCGCTGCCGTTGCTGGTGTGGCTGGCGAAGACGGCACCGGCGGCCGGGTTCCTGCTCGTGATGGCCACCCAACGTCCCTCCGGTGAGGTCATCAAAACCGACCTGCGGGACAACCTCACCGTCCGCATCGCGCTTCGCGTGATGGACTGGCGATCCTCGGACACCATTCTCGGCGCATCCGCTGCGTCCATCGGGATCGAGTCGAACTCGCTGCAAGAATGGCATAAAGGCGTGGCGGTGATCCGTGGCATCAGCAACGGCCGCGGCGGTGACCACTCCACCATCCGCACCGACCTGCTCACCAACGAGCAGTGCGCCCGGCTGGGCACCATCGGCCGGCAACGCCGCACCGACGCCGGCACCCTGCGCGGCCACGCCGCCGGGCAGACCGACCCGGTGGCGGTCACCGTCTCGGTCGTCCAGGACGTCCTGGCGGTATGGCCCGGCGACCAGCCGAAGGTGTGGAGCGAAACGCTGTGCGGCCGGCTGGCCGAACTCCGCCCCGAGCTGTACCACGACCTCGACCCCGCCACCCTCACCAGCCACCTGGCCACCCACGACATCCCCGTGGTGCAGGTCAACCGCTCCGGCACCAACCGCCGCGGCTACGAACTCACCGCCCTCCGCGCCACCCACACCCGCTGCACCAGCGATAGCACCGACGAGCCCGACTAGCACCCCCAGCCGCTAGGGATAGCACCCCCGCTAGCAGCACACACCCCGCTGACCTGCGGCCTAGCACCTAGCAGCCAGGTCCTCGATCCACCCGGAAGGAGTCAGAACCGTGCTCACCGCCAGCCTCACCGCTACTGCTACCCACCCAGCCGGCGTCCCCTGGCCGGCCCTGCTCGGGCTCCTGCTCATCCTCACCGCCGGGTACTGGCTGACCGCCATGATCTGGCCCTACCGGACCTGCCCACGCTGCCACGGCACCGGCAAGCTCTACTCACCCACCGGCAAAACCTGGCGTCACTGCCCCCGCTGCACCGGCACCGGCGCACGCCCACGACCCCTCACCCGCACCCGCACCCGACACCACGACTAACCGCTGGCGAGAAGACGCTACGCCGCCCGGTGGCCTCACTCCGGCCCACCCCATGCCGGCTGCGCGGCGCTCCCAGCCCGGTCGAAGTCGTCGGCCCCGCAGGCACCTAGCCCGCGCCTGCGGGGCCATCGGAAGAGCCCTACCCGGAAAGAAGGACTGTCCTATGCCGGATGGTACGCGCCTTACACCGAGTACACCCGACCCTGCATCCAGCCGGTGGCCACTACACGCCTGGGAAACCAGTCCTCTACCACAGCGGCCGACCACTGGACCCCCACCGCGGCCGGCGCCCGGTGCACCGACTCCCTCATCCACCGCGCCGCAGCGATGACCACCCTGCCCGGGCGGGTCCTCGGCACCAAACCTGCCGCGTTCTGCCGCTGGGTCTTCGGCCTGCTCGGCACTGCCCCCGGCGACACCCTCGATGACCTGTACCCCGGCTACGGCGCTGTCACCTGCGCCTGGCCACCTAAACCACCCACTCCGACCATGACCACCGCAATGCCACCGGCTGCGCCGAGGCGGCCCAGGCGGCTGGCAGGCATCCCCCCACCACCCGGCATACCAGCACCCACATACCCAAGCCGACATCGAAGGTGAGCCCACCAGTGACCTACCTCGACTACCTCGACAACCGGCCGCTGGCCGCCGCCTTGTCCTACGCCGAGCGCGGTTGGCACGTGTTCCCGCTGCGTCCTGGCGACAAGCGCCCCGCGTTCCCGACCCACCCGGCCGACCGGTGCACCGGCTCTGATCCGCGCTGCCGTACCGGCCATACCGGCTGGGAGCAGCGGGCGACCACCGACCCCGCGCGGATCCGCTGCGCCTGGACCGCCCGCGAGTACGGGATCGGTATCGCCTGCGGGCCATCCGGTCTGGTCGTCATCGACTTGGACTTGCCCAAGACCGTCCCCCCCGTGGCCGGCGAGGGCAGCGGCGTGGCCAGCTTCCGCGCGCTGTGCCAGCGCGCTGGCCAGCCGGAGCCCACCAGCACCTACACAGTGCGCACCGGCCGCGGCGGTGTCCACCTGTACTACCTCCACCCGGCCGCCGGCCTGCCGCTGCGGAACACCGCCGGGTCTCTTGGACCGCTCATCGACACCCGCAGCCACGGCGGCTACGTCGTCGCCCCACCCACCGCCGTCGCCGGTCGCTGCTATACCACGACCTGCGAGCGTCGCCCCGTCATGTTGCCGGCCTGGCTGGCTGAGTTGCTGCGTCCCACCCCGCTGCCCGACCAGGCGCCGATGACCACTCGGGTCGCGGCTGATCGGCGTACTGCGTACCTGGATGCGGCGCTGACCGGCGAGGTGGCCCGGGTGGTCGACTCTCCGCCGCATCAGCACAACAACGCGCTGTACCACGCCGCGGTCGCCCTCGGGCAGCTCGTCGCCGGCGGCGCCGTCGACGAGTTCACCGTGACCACCCTGCTGTCCGGCGCCGCCCGCACCGTTGGCCAACCCGACGGCGAAGCCGCCCGTACCATCGCCTCCGGGCTACGCGCCGGTGCCCGCCGTCCCCGACAGGTCGCGGCGTGACGAAACCACCCCTGACCCGCCGGACCCCTGCCGCGGTGACCCAGGCCGCAGGCCGGACCCGGTATCCACCCGAGGCCGCCGAGCACGCGACCGGGGGGGAGGACACTACGGCGTACGGGCCGGGTGGGGAGCGGCCGCGGGTGCAGGCCGGTGCTGGCCCGGAGGCGATCCGGGTCCTGGTGGCCGCCGTCGACGGGCGGGTGCTGCCGCAGACCTACGTGACCGACGGGCAGGTGGTCGAGGTCAGCCCTGTGTCCGGCGCGGTCACGGCCGTGGCCGGCGACGCGGACTCGCCGCTTCCAGTGGCGGCTGCGGCGGTCAGCCCGGCCGCACTGGCCGGCTTGCTGGCTGAGCACACCTACACCTTTCGGCTGCGGGCTCGACGGGGAGAGTCCGGACAGACCGAGACATACGAGGAGGAGACCACACCCACCCGGGACGTGTTGGCTGCGGTGCTGGCCCGCCGGTACTGGCCCGGGCTGCCACCGCTGCTGGGGGTGGTCGGGGCGCCGGTGCTCCGCCCGGACGGCACCTTGTTGCAGACACCGGGCTACGACCCGGCTACCAGCACCTACTTGGCCGCCAAGGTTCCCCTCAACCCAGTACCCGACCGGCCGACACCGGCGCAGGTGGCCCGCGCCCGGGCGTTCGTGCTGGAGGAGTTCCTACACGACTTCCCGTGGGTCTCAGCCGCGGACCGGGCCAACTACCTCGGGCTCCTGGTCACGCCGGTGCTGCGCCCCTACCTGCGGTGCCTGGCCCCGTTCGGGATCGTGGACGCCACCATGCCGGCCTCGGGCAAAACGATCCTCACCGCCGCGGTCGGGATGCTCTACGGCCAGCGGGTGCTGTCGTGGACCTCCTCCGATGAGGAACTCCGCAAAGCCATCACCAGCGTGTTGGCCGACCAGGTCGGTGTCGTGGTCTTTGACAACCTCGCCGAGGGCAGCGTCATCGACTCGGCGATCCTGGCTCGGCTGATCACCGAACGGACCTGGAGTGATCGGCGGCTAGGCACCAACACCGCCACCGCGCAACCCAACGACCGGCTGTGGCTGGCCACCGGCAACAACCTCCGCGTCGGCGGCGACATGGCTTCCCGCACCGTCCTGGTCCGCCTCGACCCGCACATGCCCCGCCCCGAGGAACGCACCGGCTTCGCCATCCCCCACCTCGACCAATGGATCCTCGCCCCAGCCAACCAACGCCGGCTACTGTGGCACCTCCTAGTCCTCGTCCTGGACTGGACCAGCGCCGGTGCACCCCGCACGCCGGTCCGCCCGATGCGGCAGTTCACCGGCTGGGCCGAGGCGATCGCCGGATTCCTCACCCACCACCAAGTGCTCGGCTTCCTCAGCAACGCCGCCGACGTCCGCGACATCGACGAAGACGACGCCACCTGGACGGCGTTCCTACACCACTGGCACCAGATACACGGCCGCACCGCACTGACCACCGCCGAGCTACGCAAGTCCGCCGAACCGGTCAGCCTCGGCCACGGCACCACCGACGACCGCTGGGACGGGGTTTTCATAGCCGGCGATGACGGCCGGCTACCCTCCGCCAAAAGCCTCGGACGGCGCCTGACCGGCCAGATCGGCCGCTACCACGGCTCCTACGTACTGCGCAGCCTCACCGACCCCCACGACAAGATGCGCCGCTGGTGGATCGAGAAATACCATGACGACCGGCAACCCTCCACCTGACACCGCAAACAACGCAAACACCGCAACGCCCACTCGACCTGTACAAATACCTGCGGTGTCTGCCCTAGCGGGTGCGCCGCCAAAGACCGCAAACACCGCGCGGCCCGCGGTCTGTCAAACACCGCTCGCGGTATTTAGCTGACGATCATCCCCACCAGTGTTCCAGCAGGTCAACACACCTACCCGCGGTGTTAGCGGTACGTGCGGTATCAACCCCCCCATTCCCCACCCACCCACGCAACGCACACCGCCACACCTGCCCCTCACTAAGAGAGGTCACCGAAAGTAACGCAGGACATACCGCGACGGCACCAATGCCGACCCGAGCGGGAGCTTGTCCCCCCGTCCTCCGGACACACCTTACAGTAACTACCCTGTGACGTAGTAAGTCATGGTGATGCCATCCACCGCGACATCCCATTCTACTAAGGATTCCGTGCCTTCCCAGGGGTCGAAGACTAAAAGTTGATACCCATTCTCCGGAGACCAGTAGTACCCAAAAATAATCTTCCAGTGAAGCTCGTACCCGATGGCTACCAGACCATTACCTTGGATTGTTTTGATAACTTGATCGCCTATAAATTTACCAGCGCTGAACGTTCGGTCCGTGAGGGGAAGGTCGCCCCAACTTGTGAGCAGGATATTTTCCATAGTAGCCGTGATACTACCCTTTACCGAAGACCACTCAGAGCCGGTTACACAATCATTACTTATCAACGTTGCTAGCTCAGTTTGGTATTTCACGCCCTCATTCCTGCCGCCCCCTCCGGCGGGATTGATCATGAAGTTATGCGCAACTTCGAGCTGTTCGACGGACCCCCCGAATCCCCGTTGGATGGCCTGCTCGACCGCGGCATAACAGAGGCATCTCGTCTCCTGCTTTGATCCCCCAACCCAATGTTGTGACTGATGGGTCTGCGCTTCTTGAGCACCTACATTGGTCATTGGGAACTCCCAAATTCGTAGCGGTTGCTGGGTGACATCGTGAAACACCGGCTCGGCATCGATTTCGAAGACGGCTACCAAGCAGTGGGCACGTTTCAGTCTTTCGTGTCCGCCGACAACAGGTCCGTACGATGGTGCAGAAGAAGGTGCAGGATCTGAGGTCCAACCGGTGCGACTCCAGCGCGACCGCCAGCCGGTGCGCGATCGCCCGGGACAGCACACGCGCCGCCGAGCACTACCTGCAGTCCCTAGCCATCGCCGAGCGGCTAGCCGTCCCCCGGTGTCACCACGACCGGCCGCGCCAGTGAGCACCATTGCGAATGACGTCGATTGAGCGGCCCGTGCACGCCAGCCAGGGGGGATCCGGTGAGCTGCCCGAAGCGCCGGTCCGTCAGCGTGGGCGCCGGCGGTCTGGCATGATCATCGGGTCGTTTGCCGTGCACGACTCAAGGGGCCTATCGCGAGGCGCGTGGAATCGAATATGGGATGAAGTACAGGGCGGTACAGCAGGCGGGGACATCTTCAGATCGGTCAAATGCGACCAGGAGACGCTGATGACCGAACAGATCACCACTCGTGCCGCCCTCTCAAGGCGGTAACGCCGGTTCGAATCCGGTCGGGGCTACCAGATGAAGCACGTCGGAACCCCGCCCCGCAAGATGGCGGGGTTCGTAGCGGCCAAGGACAGCGAGCCGCTCGGCAGCAGCCGGGGTTGGCCATGCTCCGGCCCTTCAGCGGCACGATCAGCCCCTCTGCGTGGACGATGGTAGGTGTTCCTATATCTCCGTGGTGGCCTGGTGGGGGTGGCCTGGTGACCATCGTGGGCAGGCTGGTGGCCGGTATCGTCGGCCCAGGGTGAGCTGGGCCTCCAGGGGCCCGTCGCGTAACCACGGTGCCGTTGGTCGGCAGATCAGGTGTTGACGGCTCACGACAAGCGCGATTCAGAGCCGGTGGCAACCGCAGTCAAACTCGTACTGCGAGTGCTGCTCCCGCAGCCCCTGGTGAGGCGGACAGGCCTGGCCAACGGGGCACATCTCACCGACTTCACACCATACTGGCGTTCAGTCCTGTGCCGAGCGTCCATTGCTGAACGGAGAAAGACCATGCAGGAGTTCCTCGTCGAGATCATCACGACGGTCCCCGACGGTACCGATCCGGCCGAGGTCGACCAGCGCCGTGCCGCGGAAGCGGTACGCGCCAAGGAACTCGCGGCCGCGGGCAACCTGGTGCGGTTGTGGCGCCCGGTCGGTGAGCTGCGCAGCATCGGGCTGTGGCGCGCGGCCGACGAAGCCGATCTTCACACGAACGTGCTCGGTACCCTGCCGTTGCGGGCGTGGATGAGTTTTGCCGTCACCGCCGTGCAGTCGCACCCGAACGACCCGGCCAAGGCCGATGCAGCCGTGTGATCTTCTGCCTCGTCTTCACCGATGTTGACTAGGCGGCCGCGGCACTGGCGGAGCCGCCCGGCAGCTTAGAGGATCTTGCCGTGGCCGACCAGGGGGGTGCCCACGGTGTGCCGCAGGCGGTGCAGACCTGCCTCGGGCACCCCTGCCGCCGCAGCGATCCGGTCGAACCCGGTGCGTCAACTATCCCCGCTCAATCTCTGCCAGCATGAGGCGTGCGGATACTGAACGATACTCTGGTGGCATTCGCTCAAAAGCCGTCATCGCGTGATCTAGGCCACCACGTCGGTCGCCAGCTTTAGCTAGCATCAACCCCCGATGCAGTTCAATATTCCTGGCGTACCGCGAAATTCGGGCCGGGAGCGTGCGACAAGCCTGCTCCTGAGCTACTGGCCCTCGTACCTCATCCCCAAGTCGAGAGTAAAGGAGCGAAGCCATCAGCCAGTACCGCCACTCTGGAACGGCAAAGTCGGATACTTCACCAGCAGCTCCGGTAGCTTCGAATGCTTGCTCGGTCTGCTCCATAAGTTGGATGGATGCACGCTGCTGGCCCCGCGCGCCGGCGATGTGCGCTTGGGCTATGAGAGCCCCAACCCGCCCGGCCGAAGGAATGTCGGTCAAGGCCAATGCCTCACTCGACAACAAATGAGCCATGGGGAGCTGCTTCACGTCGTGGGCCAGCGCGAGCGCCGACATTCCTCTTACCCATACCCGGGTAGGCAAATCTTCCGACCGGTCAGCCATGACAGCAGCCAAGCGGTACCATTGGACAGCTTCTTTGGCATTGTCGTAGATAGGGAGGCTCTTGCCGTAGAAAGTCATGAGCTTGGCGGCAACTGAGCAGGTAGCTGGTTCGTTGCTGCGTTGCCGAAGCCGTATGAGATCGCTGGTCAGTCGCGCAGAGACCCCATTACCACCCAGGACAATGAAATCATGCCCATACGACTCAACCCGATCCTGCCATTCTTCGACAGAAATTTCGCCGTCCAGGACGATAGTAAAGGCTTCCCGCAAGATCTCTGACATGACTAGCGGGGTTACCACACTGGTGGCTAGGCCGGATAGCAGGCTTCTTCGGTTCACGTCGTCTCCGAGGGCTCGTTCATAGGCCAAGATGATGTCAGGGGTAACCCGCCGCCGGCCGTTTTCGATGTTTGAAAGATAGCCTCTGGTGTAGTTCGTCCGTTTAGCCAGGACGGACAGGCTCACCCCCGCGTCCTCGCGAGCCATTTTCAGCTTCGCTCCGATGGACTCGTCCATCCCCCGTAGCCCTCCTCCCTGGATACACCAGGATATGAATAGGGGCTACCAGCGCCCATGTGACGCATCCCATACTACCTTGCGTGACAAACTCCCCGGCCGGCCGCACCCCACGCGCAGGGGTCGATCCATCCGGCCGGGTGAACAGCCGGGTGGGGCGGCAACCCTGTCACTCAGTCTCCCCAGCCGCCCCACCTGGGCTGGACCGCCGTACCTACTCCCTCGCGTGCTATTACTTTCGCCCGACTGCCCAGGGCTGGCGCCTGCCCCCGGCCGACGTCCGGTACCGGCTCCGGGCCTACCACGGCATCATCATTGACCAAGCCACGCTGTGTGCCATACTGCAGGGCGCCATCCCACCCCCGTAGGCCGACGTTTGTTTTGGCTCGGTATCCAGGTCGATGACGTAGTCCAAGACGACCCGGTTGGCAGGGATGATGTTTACGGCTGCCTCGACGGGCTCGTCGCGGCTAGGGCCTGCAAGCATCCGGCGGGTGATGGCGAGGGCAGACGTCCCCGGCGGATGACTAGCCTGTTGGGTGTTATCTCCACTCCTGACTTGACTGCTTGACACTAGCCTATCTAGACAGTTGTCCATCTGATCTGCAAGCCAACCCCTATCCCTGCTCAACCTCCGCCAGCTTGAGCCGCACTTCCGGTGTGTGTTGCTGCTGTACTGGCAATTGGGACAAAGCCGCTCGCGTGTACGCAATACCTCCGGCCTTATCACCGGCCTTAGCCAGCATCAGCCCCCGATGGAATTCAATGTAAACAGAAAATCTTGGCAAGCTCGCTGGAATCGTCCGCAGAGCGCCGTCCTGAGCAATAGTGCCATGTCTACTGTCGCCCATCCGGGCGTAGAGCATCGATGAGAGCCGTCCATAGCCGCCACTCCGGTACTGAGAAGTCAGATATCTCTCTGGGCGAGTCAAGCGTCTCGAACACGCTCCAGGCTCGCTCCATGGTCCGGACCGCCACCTTCGGCTGCTTGCGGGCTCCAGCCACGTGGGCCAGTGCCGCCAGCGCGCTCAGCCGTCCCGCCGATGGCTGCTCAGCCAGTTCCAGCCCTTCGCTTGCCAGCAGGTGGGCCATAGGCAGTTGCTGCAGGTCGTAGGCCAAGGCCAGAGCCGCCGACCCGCGCACCCATACCCGCGTCGCCAGGTCCTGCGACCGGTCAGCCATCATCGTGGCCAGCCGGTACCATCGCAGCGGCTCCTGTGCTCCGTTATCAATCGGCAGCGTCTTGCCATAGATCACCATGAGTCGAGCAGCACATGACCAGATTGCCGGGTCGTTCCTATGCTGTTGCAGCCGAATCATATCGCTCACGAGCCGCTCAGATAGACCTGTTGGTCCAAGAAGCATGTAATTCCGGCCATATGATTCCAACCGGCCCTGCCATTCCTCCCGGGACACCTCGCCTCCCAGGTCAGCCGCAAACGCCTCATGCAGAGCTTCTGACATCACCAACGGCGCCACGACCCCCACGGCTAGATTCGTTAGCAGGCTTCTTCGGTTCACGTCGTCTCCGAGGGCTCGTTCATAGGCCAAGATGATGTCAGGGGTAACCCGCCGCCGGCCGTTTTCGATGTTTGAAAGATAGCCTCTGGTGTAGTTCGTCCGTTTAGCCAGGACGGACAGGCTCACCCCCGCGTCCTCGCGAGCCATTTTCAGCTTCGCTCCGATGGACTCGTCCATCCCCCGTAGCCCTCCTCCCTGGATACACCAGGATATGAATAGGGGGTACCAGCGCCCATGTGACGCATCCCATACTACCGTGCGTGACAAACTCCCCGGCCGGCCACCCCCCACACGCAGGGTCGATCCGCACCACCCTACCCCCGCCATGCGACGATACCAATTCGTAAGTCGCCTGTACCTCGCGAACCTACCGAGCGCGGTAGGCTGTGCCGGTCGCCATGCCGCTGCCACCGTGCGGGACTGGGGTTTCCCCGAACTCAGCACTCAGGCGTACACCAGTGCGGTCGAAGTCGTCTCCAACTACTTGACGTACGCAGGTTTCGGGTATCTTGAACTCCGCCACGTACGGATCGTGGTTTTGATTGTGCGCTGGCAGAACAGCAGCATCTTCGTTGAAGCCACCTTCGCTGGCTCCGAGGATACGCTGACCTGGCGGGAGGTAGCGATTAGTGTGCCAGTGGGTTCACGCTGAAACCCCTCCGGGCTACCACCGCCTGAGCCGTTACCGGTGCTTACTCGCCAGCCGGGCCAGGATCTCGGCGTGGCAGGGTTGCGAGGGTACGCACCAGCATCCCAGCGCCCGGCCGGTTAGCTCGCCGTCGTAAATGCGCCGCAGCAGCGCTGGCTGCCCGTCGAGCCACTGCGCGTACTGGGACATCATTGTCGTGCGGTCCAGGCCGTGCCGCAGCAGGAATGGGTTGGCGAAGTCGGAGGCCGGCCAGGAGTGCCGCGAGCTGGAGCGACCCACGTAGGTCAGCAGCTCCTGCTCCACCAGCAGTGGCACCAGCCGCCGGTGGGGTCCGTTGCGGCGTACGTTGACCACGACGGTCTGGCCGGCCGCCAGTGCCTCGGCGCGGTCCCGCTCGTTGTTGGTCAACCGGTTCCGTTGCTCGTCGGTCAGCCTCATCGCATGGTCCTGCCTCCCGGGTGGGCCGACGTTCCATGACGGTATGGCACTTTCCGCATTGACCGGGCGGCGGGCCGGTACGGTCGGGGCGTGGCCCACAACATCGGCTTGCCCGGCGCGGCGGGGCCGGTGCTGAGTCAGGCGAGGGGCGGCGAGGAGCCCGGCGGGCATCGCCGCGGCGGTCGCAGCCGCCGCGCTCGGGATCGGGCACCCGGTCAGCGCGGCGCTCACCGGGGTGCTACCTCGCCCAGCCCACGTGGTGGTTGTGATCATGGAAAATCATGCCAGGGAGGAGGTCATCGGCAACCCGGCGGCGCCGTACCTGACCGCCCTGGCCGCCCGGGGCCGGGACTTCACCAACTCGCACGCGGTGACGCACCCGAGCCAACCGAACTACCTGGCGCTGTACTCCGGCTCCACCCAGGGCAGCACCGACGACTCCTGCCCGCACACCTTCGGCGGTGGCAACCTCGGCGAGCAACTGATCAGCGCCGGCTACTCCTTCGCGGGCTACTCCGAGGGCATGCCGACCAGCGGGTACATCGGCTGCGCCGCCGGTGGCTACGCCCGCACGCACAACCCCTGGGTGGACTTCGCCGCCGTCCCGGCCGCCAGCAACCGCACCTTCGCGCAGTTCCCCCACGATTACGCCACGCTTCCCACCGTCGCGATCGTGGTGCCTGACCTGTGTCACGACATGCATGACTGCCCGGTCGGCATCGGCGACGCCTGGCTGGCCGGCAACATTGACCGGTACGCCCGGTGGGCCACCACCCACGACAGCCTGCTCGTGCTGACCTTCGATGAGGACGACGGCTCTACCGACAACCAGATCCCGACGCTGCTGGTCGGGCCGATGCTCACCCCCGGCAGCGATCCCCAGCACATCGACTACTACACCCTGCTGCGGACCCTGGAAGACCTCTACCAGCTACCCGCACTCGGCCAGGCCGCCGCCCGTACCCCGATCAGCGACGCGTGGAGCCACGCCGCCACTGCCTCGCCCGGACCTGCCACCCCGGCGCCCAGCGAAACCCAGCCGGCGCCAGCCGTACCCAGCCGTACCCAGCCGACCGCCCCAAGCCCCACCGCCAGCACTCGCACCGGCGAGGTCGCGGCACTGCTGGCCGCGATCGCCGTCCTCGTCATCTCAGCCCTGGCCACCCGCACGGTTCCGCCGTTCCTCGCGGCGGCGGTGACGGCGCGGTCGGTCAGGGTTGGTGGGTGAGGTTGCGGGCCAGGTGGCAGGCCGCAGCGATGAGGATGGTCGGATCGGCGCCGAAGTCGGGCAGGTACGGGGCGCTGTACAGCACTCCAAGGCAGAATCCGCCGAGTGAGGCGCACGTCATCGGCACGTCAGTGGCAAGGACGAATGCCTGGCGGACCAGGCCGCAGACCACCCCGGCAGGATCGGGGTCGGGGTTGGGCAGTACTGCGGCGGTCCGCTCAATGAACCCGCGGCCCGCGGTCGCGGACTCTGGGCTGGTGTCGATCGGTAGGTCGCGGCCGAGCAGAAATACGCCGCCGAGCACTGGGAGCATGGACTCCTGTTGCACGCTGCGGTCGGGTACGAAGTAGGCGCCGGTGACCAGGAAGCCGTGCAGGAACCCGGCTACGGTGTCTTGGTGCAGGGGCAGGTCAGGTTGGCTGGCGAAGAGGGTCTCGATCCGGGCCCGATGGTAGTCAAAAAGATCACGGAGTTCGGTGCCCTCGACCAGGTCCGCCTCTAGGCCACTGGCTAGGCCAACAAAACACGAACGCATGCTCATGGCCGGTCACACTAGACCACACAGGCCCTGAACGCGATCATACGGGCATATATCAGTCACCCGCAACCGGCCACGCGACGAGCGCCGCCGCGCGGGGGAGCGCTCAGCGGCCAATCCGGCGACGGGGTCGGGGACGACCGACCCACCGGTGCTGCCCGCTCCAGGCGGTCACGCCAGCTTCGTGTCCGAGGGGTTGCCAGTGTCAAGGCCGTGCGGCCAAGAAAGTGGCATCCACGGAAGGGTGCTCGGTCGCGCTCGGTCCATGCGCCAGCGTGAAGAAGTACGGTCCGTGTCCGCCAGCGACGGCCAGCGTGTCGCCGGCAATTTCAGCCAAGTATAGGGACGAGTCGACCTGCAACGCCGCGAGTGCGCAGCCCTGTACGGGATCCCAGATCAACACGGTGCCAGCGGTGCCGGTGGTGGCCAGCCACCGGCTGTTGGGGGCGATGGCCAGGGTGGTGACGGCGTGGGTGTGGCCGGTGAGGGTGTGGCGGCACTGGCCGGTGGCCGGGTCCCAGATCCGTACCGTGTGATCCGCACCGAAGGGGCCGGTGGCGGTGGCCAGCCAGCTGCTGTCAGGGGCGATGGCCAGGGTGGTGACGGCGTGGGTGTGGCCGGTGAGGGTGTAGCGGCACTGGCCGGTGGCCGGGCCCCAGATCCGTACCGTGTGATCCCCACCGAAGGGGTCGCCGGCGGCGGTGGCCAGCCATCGGCCGTCGGGGGCGATGGCCAGCGTGGTGACGCTGGCGGTGTGACCGGCCAGGACCCGTCGCAGTGCGGGGTGTGGCTGGTCGGGGAGGGGGCCGAGGCTACGCAGGTAGGGGCCGGCGATGGCGTGGTCAATCTGCTCGGCAATTGACTCTAGGTCAGACTGACCGCGCAGCCGGGAGGCCAGGGTGGCCTCAACAACATGCGGCAGGTCGAGCGGCGCCAGCAAGTGCGCGGACTGCTGCACGACGGTTAGCACCTGCCGGCTGAGGGCATCCGGCGCGTAGCTGAGTTCGGCCTCTAAGACGGCAGGCCCAGCGTGTCGCAGCTTCGCGGTCAGGTACTGCCCGTGGTGCAGGCAACCGGCGAGCCTCGTGTCGGTCAGCACCGTGCAAGTGGTAGCCCAGCCACCGCCACAGGTAGTCGGCCTCGGCCGGCAGCCACCACCACGGCGTGCGCACATCGCAGCCGCGACCATGGTCTGGGTCAGGGGTACTGGGGTCACTGCTAGCTACCGGTGCGGACTCGGCGAGGGGTCGGTGGGCGTCGAGGAGGCGGGCATGCATGCCCAGCACAGCGTCACCGGCGCGGTGGAGCAGATAGGCGCGGATGACGTCGTGCAGCCGCAGCCGGGGCGGGTCCAGGCGGTAGTCCAAGACCAAGGACAGGTCAGCCAACTGCTGGGCGAAGCGGTGGGTTTGATACGGCGTCCACCCGGCAGTGTGCTGCCAGGAGGCGGCCAAGATACTGCGGGGGATGTCGGTGTCTTCGGCGAAGACGGCCAGCTCCAGGTAGCGCTCGGTTTGCTCGGGGGTCAGCCGGGCCAGGCTGGCTTGGAGCGTGGTGGCTACGGCAGCATGCCGCCGATCAGGGTCGGTGACGTCCAATACAGTCGGCCCGGACTCGGTCAGGGCAGCGGTGATCTCGACCAATGCGTCAGCCGCGCTGCTGCCAGCGGCGTGGTCGGCGCGGGCCGCGCCGTGCACCAGAGCCAGCAACACCGGCCAGCGGCCAGTGGCCGCCAAGACCGACTCGGTGATCCGGTCCGGGAAGGGGGGCAGGCCGGCGAGCAGTAGCTGGCTGGCCTCCTGGGTGGCCATCGCGTCGACGTTCACCGAGATCGCATCGTCGGGCAGCACGCTGGCCTGCCGGGTGGTAACCAGCCGGGTCACCTGAGGGCCGCCACCCAGGAACGGCTCTAGTTGGGTACGCGACCACACGTCATCGACAACCAGCAGTATCCGCCGGTCACCCAGGGCGCGGCCGAGTACGGCGCCGGCCAAGGCGGGGTCGGTCAATGGCGGCCGGGTATCGGTGAGGTGCCAGCAGGCGTCGTTGATCTTCGCCGCCAGCTCCGGTCCGCGGACCTGCTCGCCCAGGCTCACCCAGACGATCCCGTCGGTGAAGTGCGCCCGCACCACCTCGGAGTGGCAGATCTGGGTGGCCAGGGTGGTCTTGCCGAACCCGCCCGCTCCGCGCAGCGCCGTGGCCATCCCAACCGTGCCGCCGACGCTGTGCGCACCGACCAGTAACTCCACCGCCCGCTCAGTGAGTTCCGGTCGGGGCACCGACCCAGCCGGCAGCGCCGGCACAACGAACACCGGTCCCGGCCGCGCCGCGCCGCCAGCAGTCGGCTGCGACTGGACCGTCTCGTGCAGTGCCTGCAGCAGCAACCCGGCCAGCTCCTCGGGACTGGTGGTCTTCTTACGGGTCAGGCCAGCCGCATCCAGGCGCTGTCGGAACTCTGCCTGCCGCTGCCCGTACACCTCATCGGTGAAAAACCGCTTCGGCAGTGTGACCGAGGGCTCCTCGTCGATGGGAAACACCAGCCGGGTCAGGCCGGCCTCGGTCGCGGTCTCGTACTCCAGCTCCACGTACGAGCGGGCCGCGTCGTCGCGGACCGGGCTGCCGTAACAAAACCCGATCAGGCCGACGTAGACCTCGCAGCTCGCGACCTTCTCCTGGCACAGCCGGGCGGGCGGGGCGTCGGCGGCGGTGAACGCACCCATGTGGATGGCGACACAGCCGGCGCGAGTGACCGCGTCCACAGCCGCCTGCACCCATGTACGGCCGACGCTCGGGTACGCCGCCAGCTCTGCGGTGTAACTCACGAACACCCGTCGACCGCGTTCCGTCATAACCCAGACATTAGCCGCCCGCCCCTGTGGTCTTCGCGGTCTGCGGCGATGCGATAGCCTGCGATCCGTACCAGTTGATGATCAGATGACTACCCGTCGGGGGCCATGGTGGCCGAGCCGTTCCACAACGATAGCGGTGTTGCCGGGATGACAGGCGACGACGTCGCGGTCGCGCTGCGGAGCGTCGAGGCGGCGCTGGTCGAGGTTCGGACCGAACTGGCCAACGCCAACGAGCGGGCAGCCGCGCGGGAACGTGTCATCGACCGGTTGCATGAGGAGAACCAGCGGTTGCGTACCGGCGAGCGGCAGCTCCTGCTCCGGCCGATCGTCGTCGACCTATACCGGCTGCGCGCCGACCTGCTGCGGCAGGCTCCCACGCTACCGGCAAGCATCACGGCCGAGCAGGTGGGGGCTCTGCTGGAATCCTTCGCCTACAGTGTCGAGCAAGCCCTCGAACGGTGCGGGGTGCACCCAATCCGACCCGCTCCGGGTGACGAGTTCGATCCGCGGCAACACCGGGCGACCGGTATCGCGCCGGCTGGTGACCTAGGCCAGGATGGCCGGGTGGCCGAGGTACTGTCGGACGGCTATGTCGACAGCATCGACGGCCGGGTCCTCACGCCGGCCGAGGTACGGCTCGCCCGGTGGACCCCGCCAGCCGGACCACCAAGCGACCAGGCCGACGAGGATCACCCGAACCACAGCGGACCACCAGCTCATGTGGACTGATCCGGCACCGTTTCCATCGATCGGCGCCAAGGAGGCACTATGGCGGGCGATGTCGCTAGCTACTTCGGTATAGATCTCGGCACCACGTACTCGGCCATCGCATTCATCGACGAGACCGGCCGGCCCACAATGGTACGAAACTCGTTGACCAACGACGAGACGACCCCATCGGTGGTGTACTTCGAGAACGCGGACAATGTCGTGGTCGGTAAGACCGCCAAGGACATTGCCCAGTTGTATCCGGACCGGGTGGTCTCGCTGGTCAAGCGGGAGATGGGCCAAGACCGGCAGTGGGAGTTTGACGGCACAACCTATACCCCGGAGTCGATCTCGGCGTTGATCATCAAGCGGCTGGTCGCCGATGCCCGGGAGTCCACCGGGCAGGACGTGCAGCAGGTGGTCATCACGGTGCCGGCGTACTTTGGAATGCTCGAGCGTGACGCGACCCGTAAGGCCGGCGAGATCGCTGGGCTGGAGGTGTTGGGCATCGTGCCGGAGCCGGTGGCCGCCGCGCTGCAGTACGAGATCACCGGTGACGCTGGCCGCAACGTACTGGTCTATGACTTGGGCGGCGGGACGTTCGACACTACGATTATCCGGATTTCCGCCGACGCGATCGAGGTGCTGTGTACGGACGGCGACCAGAAGCTGGGCGGCGCGGACTGGGACGAGCGGCTGATCGCCTACCTGGTGGATGAGTTCGTTGCGGCGGCCAACCCGGGCAGCGACCCACGCGACGACGAGCACTTCATGCAGGAGCTGGCGATCACCGCCGAGGAGACCAAGCGGTACTTGTCCCAGGTGGAGTCCCGGCCGGTGGCGCTGCGCTTTGCTGGCGCCTCGGCGCGGGTTGAGGTGACCCGGAAGGTGTTCGCTGAGCGTACTCAGGACCTGCTGGACCGGACCGTCGACTACACCCGGCGCACCCTGGGCAAGCTGGCCGACAAGGATCCTGATGCGAGCATTGACGAGGTGCTGCTGGTCGGTGGCTCCACCAGGATGCCGATGGTGGCCGAGCGGCTGCGGGCGGAGTTCGGTTGGCAGCCGCGGCTGCATGACCCGGACCTCGCGGTGGCTAGGGGGGCGGCCCGGTTCGCGCTGGGCCGGTCGGTGTGGCAGTGGGACGGCAATGCCGCTTCCGGGGCTGCTTCCGATGACACTGCCGGGGACATTGCCGGGCCGACTCCGGCGCAGCGCCAAGAGCGAATCGACCAGCTCGCCCGGGAGACCGGCATCTCCGCCGGCACGATCGCCGCGATCGCGAACAAGAAGATCACCAACGTGCTGCCCAAGGCTTTCGGCGTCAAGCTCCTTGACATCGACCGGCCTGGCTGGCAGGACAACCCCGACGACGCGATGTACATCCAGCACTTGGTGCACGCGGACGATCCGCTGCCCAGCGGTCCGCACCGGTTGCCGGTGCAGACGGTGTACGCCAACCAGACCAAGATCGAGGTCGAGGTGTACGAGCAGGCCGGGCAGGTCGAAAGCGACCAGCTCGCCGCAAACAAGCCGGTCGACCAGGGCGCCGGAGTGATCTCCGGGCTGCCGCCGCTGCCGAAAGACTCGCCGCTGGACATCACGATGACCGTCAGCGACGAGGGGCTGCTGTCGGTGCACGCCGCGGAGCCGAGTACCGGCAAGGATCTGGTGATCGAAGTTCGGGTCAGCCTGCTCAGCCAGCAGGATGTGGAGCGGGCCAAGCAGGCAGTGTCCGGGCTGGCAGTACGGGCCTAGCTCATGGCGTTCGACCCGGCCCGCTACGAGCAGGAAGTGCTCCGCCCACTGCGCGGCCGGCAGGGAGTGCTCCCCGGTGACCTGCTGGTGCGCTACGCGGTCGAACCCACGATGGACCGCGCCGAACTCACCGCCCACCTCCGGCGGCTTCGTACCCTGTGGAACCAGAAGGCCAGCGGTCGGGGCAGCCTGGCGCAGGTGTGCAAGCAACTGCTCAGCGCGGATGAGGAACTCAAACGCGCACCGGGTGATCTGGCCGACCCGGTCTGGTGGCAAGCGCACGCGCGCAGCTACCAGGAAAAGATCAAGCCAGCGTACGACCGGCTGGTGGCCAACCTGCGTGCTGCGTACGGGGAGACCCGGCTGGTGACCCGGGTCCAGCTCGACCGGATCGCCGCCAGCACACCGGATCTCGGGTCGGCCCGGGTCACTGCGGCGGCTGGTGCGGCCGGGTTGACCGTGGTGGAGGCCGTCGAGTTGCCCACCGACAGCGGCCTGGACCGGACCATGTACCAGGCCCTGTGCGGCTACCTCGGCGAGATCGGTGCACCCACCGTCGTCCACCTGCTGCACCCCGCGCCGGCCGGGCCGTTCACGCTGGTCAGTACGTTCACGGTGGCCGGCGACCCGGCCGCTCGGCTGGACCGGGCCACCCTGGAGCGCCGGGCCGCTGCGGCGGAGCAGGCGGCCGACTCGCCAACCGCACGGGCCCGCAAGAGCGCGCTGAGCATCCTGCGCAATGGCCTGTCCAACGGGGCCGACCTGCGGGTGACCGCGCTGTGCCACCTCGTTGACCGGCTCCGGCAGGCGCGGCTGGGCGAGGCGTTCCTGCTCAGCATGGCCACCGATGCCGGCCTGGACCGTGCCGACGCGGCCGTCGTGGTGGCCAACCTGCCGCCGGATGGCGGCCGGGAGCCCCAGCGGGGGCTGGAGCAGATCCGCGACCTGCTGGCGCGGGGCCGGCTCGGCGACGCGGAGGCCGCGGTGACCGCGCTGCCCGCCGACGACCCCACCCACCCGCAGGCCAGGTCGCTGGTGCAGACCGCGCGGGTCCAGTTCGACCAGTTGGTGCGGTCGGCCGAGCAAGCGGTGGCCGCCGGCCAAGAAGGCGAGGCGGAGCGGCTGCTCGCCCAGGCAGCGGTGATCAATGCCGAGGATGCCGGGTTGGTCCGGCTGCGCGACCGGGTGCCGCCGGCACCGCCCCGGGCCATTTCCGCGGGTGCTACCGGCGCTACCGGGGCTACTGGGGCCGCTGGGGCCGCTGGGGCCGCTGGGGCCGCTGGGGCCGCTGGGGTCATGATCCAGGTGGCCTGGCAAGCGCCGCTGTCGGGGGTCAGCCAGGTGCGCTACCGGGTGGTCCGTACCGAGGGCACTGTGCCGGTCAGCGAGCGGGCCGGCGTTGTCGTTGCCGAGACCAGCGACCTGCACGTACACGACGCTGATCCGCCGGTCGCCCGGGACCTGTGGTACGCCGTGTTCGCCACCGCCTCCGGCCGGGTCTGGTCCCGGCCGGCCACCGCCACGCTGCGGTTGCTGCCGCCGGTGGCCGACCTGGAGCTGCGGGCCCACGCCGACCAGGTGACCGGCGGCTGGCAAGCCCATCCGGCGGCGGTGGAGATCCGGGTCCGGCGCACCAGCCACCGGCCGCCGAGCCACCCGGGCGACGGCGCGACCGTGCCGGCTACCGGCGGCTCGTTCACCGACCGGGAGGTCCAGGAAGGCGTGGAGTACTTCTACGCCGTCACCGCGATCTACCGCGACCCGGCTGGGCGGGAGCTGCCCGCGCCGACGGTGGTGGCCTCGGTAGTGCCCCGCAGCGCTGCGCAGCCGGTCCACGACCTAAAGGTGCGTCCACTCGATGCTGCCGGGTCATCCCGCATCCGGCTGTCCTGGTCGGGCCGGGGTGAGGTACGGATCCGGCGCGCTGATGCGCTGCCGCCGTGGCAGCCCGGCACGACGATCCCGCCACGGCTGATCGACGGCTACGGCCGGGAGGTGGCCGGGCAGCGGCAGGACACCGACGGCATTGCGGCGCTGGACGCCGAGGTTCCCCCGGGGAGCCAGGTGTACGTACCGTTCGCCCTTGGCGGCACCGGCGCGGTGGTAGGCACCCCGGTGACGATGGGGGTGACCGAGCCGGTCCGGGACCTGCAGGCCCGGCGTACCAACGACGTGGTGGTGCTGTCGTGGGTGTGGCCGGATCAGGTGGGCCTCGCCGAGGTCACCTGGATGACCTCGGAGGGCGGCCGCCAGGTCCGCCGGATCAGCCGGGCCCAGTACGCCGAGGAGAACGGCTGCCGGCTGCCGGCCGGCGCGGGCGGCACCGCTCAGGTACGGGCCATGGCGGTGGGCGGGCCCGGGCCGGTCGTCGCCCGGGCCGTGGCAGTCTCGGTGCAGCCGCCGCCGGTGCGGGTGTCCTACACCATTACCCGCCCACCTGGGCTGCGCAACCGGCTGTCCCGGCACCGCCTGGTCACCGTGCGGGTGGATCGGGCCTGCCTGGAGCTGGCCATCGAGTTCGTGCTGTCCGCCGGGCCGGTCATGCCGAGCCGCGCTGCGCAGGGCGAGGTGCTGGTCCGCCAGGACAGGTTGGCGCTGCGGCCCGGTGCTGCCCATGAGTTCGAGGTGGAGATCCCGGCCAGCGCACGCAAGCCGTACTGGCTGCGGTTGTTCGTGCTGCGCCCGGCGGCCGTTGCTGTTCTGGATCCGCCGGTCGCTGAGATGAAGGTGTCGTGATGGCCGGGATCGCATGCCCCTACTGCTACCACCGCATTGCCGGGCACCGGCTGTGGTACCAGTGCGCCGGCCGCGGCATCCCGGGCCAGCCCGGCTGCAAGCCGGCCGTCGATGAGGACCGGCAGCGGGAGACCGGTTATGCCGACCCGTGCCTGCCCTGCTACCAGCCGCCGAGGCAGGCCACGATCGGCCCGGCCCGGCCGGTATGCCCGCAGTGCGGGGGCACCTCCGGCCGCCGGGTCTGCCCATGTTGCCACACCCCGCTGCCCACCGACTTCGGTGCCGCGACCAGCCCGCTGATCGGGATGGTGGGGGCGAAGGGCACCGGCAAGACCGTGTACTTGACCGTACTTGCGCACGAGCTGCGGACCAACACCCGGCGCCGGTTCGGGGCGGACGTACGGCTGGCCGGCGACCAGCAGGGTGATCACGCCTCGTCGCTGGACTGGCTCAAGCGCAACGTCGACACCGTTTATGACGACCACCGGCTGTTTGCCCAGACCACCCCGGCCCGGGACGGCCGGCGCGAACCAGTGGTGTTTGAGTGGCGGCAGGAGTATCGCCGGGCCGGGCTGCGCCGGCTCGGCACGACGTACCTATCTTTCTACGACACCGCCGGTGAGGACCTGACCAGCCAGGAGAACACCTTCGACCTGAACTATCTGGCGGCGGCCGACGCCCTGATCGTGCTGCTGGACCCGTTCATGCTGCCGCAGGCGCGGGACCGGCTGCGGCTGCCGGCCGCGGCGCTGACCTCAGAAGAAGCCACCGGCGATGTGGTGAACCGGGTCACCAAGCTGCTCCGGCACCAGCACGGCCTGCGCGATAGCCAGCGGGTCCGGCTGCCGGTGGCGGTGGCGTTCGCCAAGATCGACGCATTCTTCGACCTGCTGGGTGCCGACCATCCGCTGCTGCGGACCCCCCGGGCCGCCCCGGCCTTCCACGAGGCAGCCGGTCAGGAGACCCACGAGCACGTCCGCAGCCTGCTGCACGAGTTGGGCGCCGATGACGTCGACACCCACCTGCGGCTGAACTACGCCAACTTCCGGTACTTCGCGCTGTCCGCGCTGGGCAGCCCGCCCAACTACGACAACGGCGAGGTCGACCCCGGTGGCGTACGGCCGCTCCGCGTCGATGAGCCGCTGGTCTGGCTGCTCAGCCGGTTTGGCGTGATACCGACCGAGGGGAAGCGATGACCGGGCGGTTTGAGACCCTCGTCTACACCGACTGCCGCCCGGGGCAGGGCCTGCAGGGTGCCGCCGGCCTGCAGTTTCAGGCCCGCTCGGCTGGTGCGGATGCGGCGGCAATGGCGCTGGTCCAGCGGGCACTGCTGTACGAGCCGCCGGCCGGCTGGATGCAGCAACGCCGGCCGGTGGCGGACTACCCGCCGTCTTTCGCCCACATCGCCGACGGCTACTGGGCCACCGCGCGTGGGGTGTACCTGGGCAAAGAGGCCAACGGCTCCCGGGAGGGCAACCAGCTCACCCACAGCGTGGTCACCAAGGACCCTGACTCCTACGGGCTGATCCGGCCGGCGCAGCTTTTCGGGGCGCCGTTTTGGACTTCCCAGCCGGTGGACGGCACGACTTGCCCGCCGGTGGAGGAGGGCTGGCAGCCCGGGTCTTTTGACGCCGCCTCGGTGCAGCAGTACGTCCGCGACCACCCCGACTGCGCCCGGCTGCTGGCCACCCTGGTGTCCATCCTGGCGGCCGTCCACCAGCCGCAGGCCCGCCGGTTGCTGTTCATCGCCGAGCAAGTTGAGCCGGTGTTGCGCTGGCTGACCGCGGCGACCCTGTTGCTGCCGCAGCGGCGGGCGCTGGAGATCGGGTTCAAGGTCTTCACCACCAACCCGGCATACGCCGTCCAGCCGGTCTTGGCCGTGCACCCCGACTGGGAGTTCCCGGCCGGGGTGGACCGCGATCTCGGGTACGTCGTGGTGGACTTGGTCGCCGATCGGTGGAGCAAGGTCCCGGTCGACCCGACCGCGGTCACCTGGGCGGAGCTGTTCACCGTCGAGGACCCCTACGACGTGACCGATGCGGTCGAGGTCGCGGCCGCCTCCGGGCTGGAGCCGGTGGCCGCCCAGCAGTTGGCGCTGGCCGCGGTGCTGGGTCGGCCTCCCGCCGGCGAGCACGCGATGGCGGTGGTGTCCTGGCTAGCCAACGGACCGCAGGACCTGCTCGAGGCGTACGGCACCACCCTGGTCGACGTCCTCGGTGCCAGCGGCGACCTGCCGGTGCCGGTGTTGCGCCGCCTGGATCAGGCCACCCGTACCGGCGGCCGGTACGGCGAGCGCGCCGCGACGGTCCGGCTGGCCCTGCTGGCAGCGGAGGTGGCCGCAGCGGTGGCGGGGGATGTGCCCTCAATCGAGGCGGTACCTCCGCTGCCGCCGAGCGAGCAGCGGGCAACCCAGGCCGCCGAGTGCCAGCGGGTCGTCGCCGCCGGGCTGAGCACCGCAGCGGGCACCCGGTTCGACGCCGTGCTGCGGGTGGCCGCGCGGTTCGGCGTACCGGTCTCGATGGAGGAGACCAAGGAGGCGACCGCAGCCTTTGTGACGGACTGGCTGAACTACTCAGACCGGCGCTACGACCCGGCCTGCTGGCCGGACGGAAACCGATTTGTCGACCTGCTGAGTGACCGGCTGACCCAGCAGGTGACCGAGGATCCCGGCTGCGCGGCCGAGATCGGGGCCCGCTGGTGGCGGCAGATGTTGGCCTACGCCGTGGAGCCGCGTAACGGGTTTGAGGCCGCGGTGCTGGCGGCCGCAATGGCGGGCAGCACGAACGCCCAGCGGTACGACTTGGTGGCGGAGCGGCTGCGGGCAGCCTGCGAGGACAGCGAGCCGGCCGACCGGGTGCACCTCCTGGTGTCGGTGCTGTGGCAGCAGACCCCGCCTACCGGCCCCGAGCTGGACCTGGTGTACCGGTACGCCCGGACCGTGGGGGCCTTTGTCGATGCGGACGTCATCAACGCATTCGTGGCCGGGGAACGGCGTGCCGGCGGCCTGACCGGCGAGGCGCTCGAGCTGTGCCGGCGCTTCCAGGCGGAGTCGCTGGTGCGGGAGCTGGGACCGGAGGTAGCCCAGCTCCTGACGGATGATGACCGGGTACGCGAGGTGTGCCGGAAACTCGCTAGCCATCCCCCGGCAGGTAAGAAGGCCAAGGACGGCGAGCAGGCCGAGGAGCAACTCGACGACCTCGCTGGCGTCTCGCCGGAGGTGCTCAGCGTGCGGCGGAAGGAGCTGGCCGGGGCACTGTACGGGGCGGTCCCGGCGGTGACCCTCCGGCTGCTGCCGCGGCTGCCCCCCACGGTGGTCAAGGCGTACGCCGAGCGGCTGGCCGCCGCCAGCAGCGACAACCCAGCAGCTCGCGACCTGGCGATAGCGTTCTGCGTGCTCCAGCCGGATTGCAGCGACCAGTGGCCGGCTCCGGCTGGGGTGACGGAGCTGCTGAGCGAGCCGCTGACCCGGTGGGCCCGCCGGGCAGCCGAGACCTCCGTGGCCGAGGTGACCGACGAGGTCCACCGGCTCAGCAACCCGGAACAGTGGAGCCACTGGCAAACCTGGATCACCAGCCACGGCCCGCACCGGCGGCGGCTGCGTTGGCGGCGGTGAGCGGTGGTGGCCGTCCTGCGGCTGGTCGCAGTCCTGGTAGCCGTGGTCGGCTATGTGCTGCTGTGCCTCCTCCTCTTGGTCTACGTGGCGGCTCCGCTGTCCGTGCTGGCGCTGGTCGTCGGTGGGCTGGGGGGCAGCGGCACCGCGTTGCTGCTGACCGGGCTGACGTTGGCCGGCCGGCGCCCCCAGGTCCGGACCATCGGGCCGGATGATGTGGTGGCCGGCGCGATCGGGGGCCAGCAGCGGCCGGGGCTGCCGCGCCGCGACCGGGCCTGGCCCACCTACTTCGCGGCCCAGGTGCGGTACGACCTGAGCGCCGCGAACGGGTGGACCACGGAGCTGGTGGTCCGGTGCTGGCGGGTGGCGGTGAGGAGGACCGCGTCGGGGGTGAAGGCAAGCAGCGGCGTGCTGGCGGCCTGCTGGCCGCTGTTCGTCCCGGTGCTGGTGCTGCTGCTGGCCATCACCGCCGGTGGGCTGGTGGGTATCGCCCTGGTTACGGCGGTCTTCGTGCTGGCCACCGCGATGGCGTGGGCCGCTGGTCTGCTGGTCGTGGCTGCACTGCGTGGCGCCGACCGGACCCACCAACGAGTATTTCGCGCGGTCGCAAGCTGCCCGACGCCGGGTTGCTACCAGGTCAGCACGTTGCCGGCGTACCAGTGCCCCAATGCCGGCTGCCGGGAGCTGCACCGCGACCTCCGACCGGGCCGGCTGGGCGTGCTGTGGCGGCGTTGCGGCTGCGGTACGACCATGCCCACCACCGTGCTGCGGTCGACCAGCCTGCAAGCGGTCTGCCCGGGCTGCACCAAGCCGCTCCATCCGGGCGCGGCAGCGGTCACCGACGTACGGCTCCCGGTGTTCGGCGCCACCATGGCCGGCAAGACCAGGCTGATCATGGCCGGCCTGGTGTCGCTGGCCGGCCTGAGCAGTGCAGACGGGATCACGGTGGCTGCCGCCGACCCGGTCAGCAAGCGTGCCTTGGCGGGCTATGCCGAAACCATCGCCCGGCAGCTTCCGACCCCCAAGACAGACCGAAGCCTGCCGGCCGCGGTGACCGTACAACTCAAGGTCCGGCAACGTACCGCGCTGGTGCACGTCTTCGATGCCGCTGGCGAGCTGTTTGTGGACCGGGAGCAAAACGCGCACTTGGCATACCTGGATCAGGCCCGCGCGCTAGTTTTCGTGCTCGACCCGTTCTGTATTCCCGAGGTCCGGGCTCGGTTGACCGGCGCTACTACCGACGTGTTCCATGCGGCAGCCAGCCATGACCCGGAAGACTCCTACCACGTCACCGTGCAGCGGCTGCGCTCTTATGGCGTGGACACCCGCCACCAGCGGCTGGCCTTCGTGGTGTCTAAGGCCGATTTGCTGCTCGGACTGCCGATGGCCGACGGGTTGGTGGCCAGCTCGATAAGTGTACGGTCCTGGCTGGCTGGGGTCGGGTTAGACAACTTGCTGCTCGCTGCCGACCGCGATTTCGCCGAGGTGCGGTTTTTCCTGGTCTCGGCAATGACCGCTGAGGCCCAGCCACCGACCAGCGCGCTGGCCCCGCTGCGTTGGGTGCTTGCGGGGGACCGGATCCACCTCGGTGCGGCGCAGGATACTTGATGGTGCCGACCAACCACGTCTGGACTAGGGCGATGCTGACCATGCTGGTGGTGGTGGCAGTGGGCGCGCTGGTTTTGGTGAGCGTACGGGCTGGGCTGCCGGCCGCCGTGCTGGCTGGCGCGCGGGGTTTCTGGCGAGGGGTGAAGCAGTTGTGGAACAGCTAGCTCCGGGGTCGGCGATGAGACTTGGCATCGACCTGGGTACCACTCGCTCGGTGGTCGCGACCGTTGAGGCCAGCGGTGCGCCGATGGTCCTGCCGAACCGGCTCGGCGAGGTGCTCACGCCGTCGGTGGTGTGCTTTGAGTCGGCTACTGAGGTGCTGGTCGGCTCGGCGGCCCGAGACCGTGAGGCGGAGCGGCCGGACCGGGTGGTGTCGCTGATCAAACGTCAGATGGGCACCGAGTGCCTGCTGAGCTTCGACGACATCGAGCACACTCCGGAGTCGATCTCCGCCCTCATCCTGCGGGCGCTGGTAGCTGGCGCGCTGCCGGGCACGCATGCCGGCGAGCCGGTGCGGGCGGTGATCACCGTGCCGGCGTACTTCGGGATCCGGGAACGGGAGGCCACCCAGCAAGCAGCCCTGCTGGCCGGCATCGAGGTGCTGGAGCTCATCAGTGAGCCGGTGGCCGCGGCCCGCTACTACGATCACCTCGACCATCTGAGCTGCGGCGCCGTACTCGTCTACGACCTCGGTGGCGGCACCTTCGACGCCACGGTGCTGGTCCGCAGCGACCAGACCAGGGTGGTGGCCACCGACGGCGACACCGAGCTGGGCGGCGCCGACTGGGACCGGCGACTCGCGGCGTACCTGCTGTCGGAGTTCGTGGCGGCCACCGGCGCGGACCCGAGCGACGATGAGACCTACGACACCTTCCAGGCCGAGCTGCACCTGCTGGCCGAGCGGATCAAGCTGGACCTGTCCGCGTCCCGGTCCCGGCGGGTGCCGGTGCGCTGGCAGGACCACACCGCCATGGTCGAGGTGACCCGCGAGCAGTTCGAGGCGATGACCGCCGACCTGTTGGCGCGTACCTATGGCTGCCTGCGCCGGCTGCTGGCTGCGGCGGCCGGCAAGGGCGTGCCCACTATCGACCAGGTCCTGCTGGTCGGCGGCTCCAGCCGGATGCCGATGGTCAGCGCCGGCCTGACCGAGCAGTTCGGCTGGCGCCCGCGGCTGCACGACCCCGATTTGAGCGTGGCAAAGGGAGCGGCGCTGCGGGCCGAGGAGCTAGGCCGCCCGGCTTTCGCGGTCCGTCGCCCGGTCGCGTCGGTGGTGCCACGCGGGTTCGGGCTGCTGGTCCATGACAGCCGGTACGACGCCAGCGGCACCGGCCAGCGGATCGAGCACTTCATCCACCACAACGACCCGCTGCCGGTGGAACACCGCGAATGTGTGGTGGCGACCATCCTGAACGGGCAGCCCAGCATGCGCATTCAGGTCTATGAGCAGGCTGGCTCGGTGGAGTCGGCGGCGGTGGCCGATAACCGCCGGGTCCTGGACGGTGAGCTCACCGGGTTGCCGGCTAGCCTGCCGGCCGGGTCGCCGATCCGGGTGGCGCTGTCCCTCGGGCTGGATGGCCGGCTGTCGCTCACCGCCACCGAACCGGTGAGCCGGGCCTCGTTGACGCTGGCGGCCTACATCGACGGCGTACTCGACGGCGCCGCTCGCGATCGGGCCGCAGCTACCTTGTCCCAGCTTGCGATCCGGCACTGATGGCTGGATCCGATAACCGGCACTGATGACACCGGCACTGATGATCTGGAGCGGGCACCATGACGGACTGGGTCCGGCGCAACTACGACGGAGCGGGACCAACCCAGTACCCGGTCGGGCCCCACTTGGCGGCCGTCCAGGAGCCGTACCTGGGCAAGGTCCTGCTGTGCATCGACGTCAGCGGGTCGATGGGAACTCGCGAGCCTGGTGGAACGCGGCTGCAGCTCGCTGTTGCCGGCGCCCGCCGGTTCGTGGCCGAGGCGGTGGAGGCGAACTACCGGGTCGGGCTGGTGCTGTGGAACCACGGGATCTACCGGTCCGTATCACTGTCACGCGATCCCACCTCGATCCTGACCGGGCTCGATCAGGCCCGCACCGCCGGTGGGACCAACGTGGCGCCGGCTCTGCGGCTGGGTGTCAAGCAGCTCGCGGACCTGACGGGTGACCGGGTGCTGGCCATCTTCGGTGACGGCGACCTGGGGCCGACCCGCCCGGCATTGGCCGCCGCCCGGGAGGCCCGGGACCGCGGCATCCGGATCGTCGTCCGCGGCCTCGGCAAGCGAGCGGCGGCCGAACTGTCCAGGATCGCCACCGAAGCCGCCGGCGATGCGCTGATCTCCTCCGGCTCGGCGATCGAAGCAGGGCTCGCCTCCATGGCGCGGCACCTCACCCTCCGGCGGCAGGGACGGTAGACCAATGGTCGTCCGCATCGCGGCGCTGCTGTGGATCACGGCCACGGCCGGCCCGGACGGCGGCCTGACAGGGTGTGCTCACTACGACCGCTCCCGGTCCCTGGCCGGGGTCGGGAGCGGATCCGTACCCTCGCCCGGCGACGCCTCATCCCCCAGCGGCCGCCTGGGCGCTGGCGATCAGCCGGCGTACCACTCGGGCGAGGGGTTGGAACGGTGAGTCGTCGAGGGCGTGGTTTATTCGGGTACGAGCCGGTCGCCGGTCGCCGCGCTGCGGGGCGATGACCTTCAGGAGACGGACCGGGCCAGTCATCGACAGCACCAGGGCGGTCCGTGGGTCGAGAGGCTCGTTGCTGGTGGCGGCGGTGTGCAGGCGGGTGATGATGCGTACCCGGACGTCGGGGGCGACCAAGTGGTGGCCTCGACGCCAGCCGTCCGTTCTTGGCTGCAGCAGGCCGGCGTGGGTCAGCCCCGCTGTCAGGGTATCCCAGGTGCCGTGACCAAGCTGGTCGCGCAGCCCTCGGTCCAGGCTGGACAGAATCGCGGTAGCCTTCGGGCCGCGCTGGGCGGTGACTTGGGCTACGGCAGCGAGGATGCGCGACTCCGAGGACGGCTCGCCGACCAGCACGACCGTGGCAGGCTTCTGGCCGAGTTGAGCGGTGCCGTCCAGGATGAGTTCGGCCACGAGCAGGCCGGCCAAGCAGGCATTGAGCGGGCTGCGGGTGCCGAGGGCATGTCGGCCGGTGTCTGGTCGGATGGCCAGCAGGGTGAGTTCTTCGGCGAGGAGCATGGTGCTGGCCCGGCGCTACCGGTGGCGCAGCGCGAGGAGGGCCGCAGCATGCTTGCTGCTGGCCCACCGCCGGCTGGTCACCGGTCCCGGGAGTGTCGGTGGTGTCATCGAGTTATCCTCCGTCGGATTGGACGATCTGCTCGACCGTCGTGGAGAACGGACCAGGGTGAGGGCTCCGACCCGCGCGGTCCGGAGCACCACCTCGCTCACGCCGCGCGGGATGATCGTGCTCGTCATGGTTGCCCGAGAGGACAGATACTCCCATGACGCGGCGTGGAGCGCGAGAGCATATAGCCTCATGCAACGTTTCTAGAATGACCTACCCAGCCACCATTTCCCGCGCCCGCTCTACGAATTCTCTGACCGCTGGCAGGTTGGCGTGCGGCTCCATTTGCGCGCTAACTCCCGGATACGGTTAACACTCCGGCCGGACATCAGCTTATCGGTTATCTCGACGGTCTCGATGCCGTGCTGCGCTGCCGCCTCCAAGTCACGCTGTCCACCCGTTGCAGTCAGCGCCTTCGCCAGGCCAGGCTCGCCGGAGCGTCACGCCCAGCGCCCGCCAGGGCCGTCTCAGCCAGCGTCACGTCTTCGGCCGGGTCGCCGTAGCGTGCGCTTTGGCAAGCCATGCAGCCCAGGATGTGAGCGCCCAGCGCCTGGTCGCCGGCGTTATGGGCAGCTCTGAGGCTCACCAGGTAGTAACGCTGGGCCAGACCATACTGACCCTCATCGTCTGCTGCCCAGCCAATATGAACCATCAGCTTATTGCTGAGCAGGCGCTACGGACCGGCTGCGCTACCGACGCCGGCGCTGGTCTGTACTATCGTCACACCGAACTGGTTGAGGCGATTGCCGACCGCGATCGCGCAGCAGCCTACTGGGCCGAACATGAAACCGACGGCAGCGTGCGGGAAGAGCGAGTTGAACCACACCGCTTGCACCGGTAGCTCAGGACGCGTCGAGGCGATGACGGACTTCCTGCACATCAGATCGGTTCGGCCAGTTCCCCAGCACAGGAAGCGCCCTGCGGAGCTCGTTCCGGGCCGACAGCGAACCGACCGCCTGAGCGGCGTCGAAGGTTTGCAGCACCAGCCGGCAAGCCTCCTCCGGTTGCCCAACATTGGCGTAGGCGTGAGCTAGCTTGGCGCAACTAATGGTATGTTTCCGCGGTGACGCTTTGAAGAGCATCGGCAGGCGTGGCTCAAGCATAGCAATGGCCCTCTCACCGAAGCCCCGATACACATCGCAGGTGGCCTGGAAGATTGCCAACAGGTCGTCACTGACCACACTACGCGGTCCAAGCGACACCGCCTCCTCGCCCGGCGCCAAGTCAAAGAACTGCATCGCCAGGTCGAGCGCCCGGGCACTGTCGTCGGCCCGTCCCGCCAGTGCGTACCCGAACCCCATCTGCTTAGCTGCCAAGCCCTTGATGCGGGCTGGCGCTCCCGGCATCTCCAGAACGTAACCCGCGCTTTCTATCGCCCGCAGCCCATCACCCATGTAACTAATCGCCATCATGGAGCGACGTACAAACGTATACGTCACCATCGGCAACCAGGTCACGGCCTGCGCCCCCTGCAAGGCACGATCCGTCCAGTACAACGAACCGGGCAGATCGCCAGCTTCCTCACACATCCAGCTCAACGACTCAGCATAACGCGACTGCAAGATCACCAAATCACGGCGCACACTCACCGAGCCACGCCGCCGAAGCGAGTCAATGACCGCGACCCGCCCAGTCAAAGAGTCAATCAGACGGGCCGGTGACCCAGCACGAGCCAACGCCTGAAAGCCATCCAGCGACTGCTCCAGCTCAACCAAAACATCCCGAGTAGGCGCAACACTTTGCACGGCACTTTCCAACGAACCGAGCATCGCGCCACCCAAAGCGCCGACGCCCAGCGCCGCCAGCAGTTCTCGACGTGATACCAGCACGATAAGACCCTCCTGCGGAAGGCAGATCACCAGCAGGTCACCGCCCAGCGTGGCGCTTACCTTCCTCGGCAGCCTGCCAGGATACGCCCCATGCAGCACACCAGCCAGCGCACGACCCGTGCCGTAGATGGTGTCCAAACACTCCGCCAACCAAGGCTGGAGCTGCCGCCCACCCGTCTCAACCTGCGACAGCAGGGACTCAGCGCAGCCGGCACGGCGCGCCACGGCCGCCAATGTCAGCTTCCGAGCCATGCGCAGCTCCCGAAGGACCGCACCCAGCTCGGGATCACCATGCACGACGGCAGTCTCCTTCACAGCACTTCACACCCCGTAGGAATCACTCGCGCTACGTAGCCAAGCATGGCCCACTGGTGACTGCCAAGGCCACGACCACAGTGGCCGCCCGCGAGTCAACTGGAGCATTGGCATGATCCCCGCCGACCACGCCCCGTCCTCCCGGCATGCCCTGTCCAGCCGAGAACCCACCTCCCTGCGACTGCTGACTCAACCCCCACCACCGCCGGGACAGCACGTTGCTGCCGGTCGTTGACCGAGCCTTCGACCAGCGCTTGCGGCACGGGCCGACTCTGGCAGTCGGCAAGGTCTACGAGCTGCTGAAAGGAAGCGACAGCGATAGAGCTACCGCCGGACCTGACATGGAACACTTGGCCCACCTGGCAAGCGTAGTACTGAACACTCACACCAACGATCATGGGCAGTGCGCGATGTGCTGGTGTTCCTTTCCTTGTGACCGTGCTGTCTTGGCTGAGCACAACCTCGCTCTGCTGTAGACAGCGACCCCTGAGCTGCCAGACCGGCAACGGTGAGGCCCCGTCCCACCAGTGCGGAAGGGAGTACGCCCCGTTGCCGGTTTGGCTTTACAGACGAGGGTGTTCCGCTGATGCGTGGCTCACGTTGGAGGGACGTGGAAAACGGGAGCGAGACACTCTCCTAGAAACCCCTACGTGGTTGGCAATCAAAAGAGGTCATGCTTTGACTCAACCGGCCACTAGGGATAGCGGATAGTCCGTATTTGGCTCGTCCGTCCCTGGCCTGGATACGAGCTACCTCGCGAGAGGAGTCGGTGTGAGGGAAATATTCTCCAGCTACCCGCAACTGCCTGTTCCTGGCGCTGGAGCAGGATGCGCTGCTGTGGGCGGCTGGGCTGCTCCTGCTGTGGGGCAGCGGGTACGTCGAGCCGGTGGTCGCGCCCCCCGAGCCGCGGCACATCGTCGCGCCGCAGGTGCTGGCGCTGTGCCTGCAGGAGCACACGATCGGCAACAGGCTGTGGGTCGAGGCGTGGAACGGCCTGGCACCCTTCGATCGAAGTGCCGAGCCGATCGTGCGGTACCTGGTCGAGGAGGGTTATCTGGAGCAAGACGGCGAGCTGCTATTCATCGGCCCAGCCGCGGAGGCCCGCTGGGGACGCCGGCACTTCATGGAGATGACGGCGGTGTTCGTCGCACCGCCGCAGTTCACCGTGTTGGCCGGCCGGCAGGAGATCGGCCGTACCGATCCGATGCTGCTGACCGAGAAGGTCAACGCCGCGGCTGCTGCTGCTCGGCGGGCGTAGCTGGCGGGTTACCTGATCGACTGGAAGCGGCGCCGGTGCTTCGTGGAGCAGGCTGAGGGCGGCGGCCGGGCGCGGTGGAGCACCGCCGGGGTGACCGGCGCGAGCTTTGCGCTGTCCCGGGCCCCGCGGGACGTGCTGCTCGGCACGGATCCGCCGGTGCGGCTGACCCAGCGGGCCCGACGGGTGCTGGCCGAGGTACGGGCGGACGGCGGGATCGGCACCGTCCACCCTGCCGGCACGGTGGTCGCCAGGAACGGCAACGACCTACGGTGGTGGACGTGGGCCGGCTACTGCGCCAACGCGACCCTGGCCGCCACGTTGTCCGGGCTGACCGACGGCACGCAGCGGTTCGACGACACGTCGATCCGGCTGCGTACCGATCTGACCCGCGAGATGTGGAAGGCCGGCACCGCGGACGCGACCGCCCGGCTCTGCCAGCCCGAGGTCGACGACCGCGCGCTGACCGGCTTGAAGTTCAGCGACGCGCTGCCGCACCGCCCTTGCCGTGGTCACCCTGGCCGCCCGTCTCGCCGACCTCGACGGCGCGTCCTGCGCGCTGACCGAGCCCACCCACTTCCTCTCGACAAGAACCTAGCGGCTACCCGCCGCTGCACCGCCTCGAATCGTGGGGGACCGCGGATCCCCGATCTAGATGATCATCTGCCGATGACCGTAGGGAGCTGCTAGGCCGCTTGCCGGGGGTCGTAGTCCCACAGGTTCGCGCAGGACGGGCATTGCAGGTGTACCACGGTTGCGTGGTTGCCCAGCAGGTATTGCCAGTGCTGCCCGCAGTTTCGCCCTGCCTGGCAATCCGGGCAGTCCTGGACCGGGCCACACTTCGGGCAGGGTAGCCAGGCGCGACGCGCGACGTCCGCGAACGGATCAAGCGGCATCGCTCTCACGGCCTCTCGGGGTGAGCACGCCGGCCTGCACCAGCCGCTCGTAGACGTTCCGCTGCTCGTGGTCGAGGCCGGAGTACAACCGCTCGTACGCCTCGTCTTCGCCCTGCAACATCGCGATCGGGTCCCAGTCGGGACCGAAGGCGCGCATGATCTCGGTGCGCCGCCGGACCTCGTCCATGCCGAGGTCGAGCGTCAGTGTGAGGATCCCGTCGCCGGTGAGTTCGATCTGGCCGCGGGGTAGCGGCGTGGACTGTGTCATCTCGTCTAGCCCATCGTTCATGCCTGCACTCATGACTTCTTCCCCCCGTGGGCCGGAGGTCCGACCCCAACAAGCTGCGCCCAACCGGTCGTCAGCCGCTTTGCCAGACAAGAGCATCGACAAGTCGATGTGGATACTGCGCGCGCCTGTGGAATTAGCAGCGCTGCTATACGGTCGAGTGTACGTTTTGTCCGGCGAGCCAGGCTGTGGCGGGCCCGCCAGGAGCCAGCCAGGGGCCAGCGGCAGGTAGGGAGGTGAACTCACCGGCGGCCGACCGGTAGCCTGTCACGCACCGCTACCCGGACTTGGTGCCACAGCTAGGTGGGGCTGGTGACCGGTAGCGCTGGTGCGGAGGAGGACACGTGGCGGTTGCCCGGTGGCGTTCGGTGGCACTGGACTGCGCGGAGCCAGGCCCGCTGGCCGAGTTCTGGGCGCAGCTCCTCGACGGCACGATCGTGTTCAGCTCCGATGAGTTTGTCGCGGTACAGGTCGAGCAGATGTGGCTGGCGGCCGTACAGATCCCCGACTACCAGCCACCGTCGTGGCCGGACGGGACGATGCCCAAGCAGATCCACCTCGATCTTGCCGTTGACGACCTCAACGAGGCCGAGGCCGGCGCGCTTGCGCTGGGCGCGCGGAAGGCTGCGGAGCAACCCAGCCCAGACCGGTGGCGGGTGTTCCTGGACCCCGCCGGCCACCCGTTCTGCCTGACGACCCAGATTCCGGAGTAAGCCGGCGGCTGCAGGTCAGGTTCTTGTAGGTACGACGAAGCCCGCCGCTCACGCTCGGTGAGAGCGGGCTTCGATGGGGTTGGCTACGGTCGTTTGAACTCGCCGTCCATCACGCCGCCGACGAAGGCGTCCCATTCGCCGGGGGTGAAGATTAGCTTCGGGCCGTTTGGGCTTTGGAGTCACGTACGGCGACCGCGTTGTCTAGGAACGCTAGCTCGACGCACTGTCCGTTGCCGCCGCTGCGGGTGCTCTTCCGCTAGGTGGGCTTGGGAGAGGTCTATCTGATCCATCTTGCTCCCCTTCTCGTAGAGCGCGTCTGAACTTGTCAGCGCGACGCGGTTCGTGCAGGCTCGGCCGAGGGCGCCCCTGCCGCGATGGGTTCCGGCCGGGTTGCGAGTCTGTTCTGGTGACCGTCGTAGGACGTCGTACGACGCTGCCCGGCACGAGATACCACGGAGGACACCATGACGACCACGCCGAGTGACCCGACCATCGCGCTGCCCGGCCGCCCGCCCATCGTCGACCTGGCCGTCTGGCAGGCCGCCCGTGACGAGCTTCTGATCCGGGAGAAGGCCCACACCCGCGAGGGCGACGCGATCGCCGCGGCCCGCCGCCGGCTCCCGATGGTCGAGTTCGACGGGACGGTCGAGGTCACCGGCCCGGACGGCCCGGTCCCGTTCCTCGACCTGTTCCAGGGCCGCAACGAGCTCGTGGTCTACAAGCACATGTGGTACGACGGCGCGCCGCACCAGGGGCAGTGCGAGGGCTGCACCACCACGGCCTGGCACCTGAAGGACGCCGTCTACCTCAACGCCCGCGGCGTCTCGTTCGCCGTCCTGACCTCGGGCCCGTGGGACGAGGTGGCTTCCTACGTCGAGTTCATGGGTTACACCCAGCCCTGGTACTCGGTGCCGGGCGTGGAGGCGCCGGTCGGCGGAGGAATGGGGCACATCGTCTGTTTCCTGCGCGACGGCGACCGCGTGTTCCTCACCTACTCCACGACAGGCCGTGGCAACGAGCCGGTCAACGGGTCCCTTGGCCTGCTCGACATGACGCCCTACGGCCGCGGCGAGGCGTGGGAGGACAACCCCGAGGGCTGGCTCGTGATCGGCGATGTCCGCGAGGGGCACCCGTCCGAGGGCCGCCAGGCCTGCTGGTACTGGCGCTTGGACGCCGACGGGAACGCCACTTGGGGCCCGACCAGCCGCCCCGTGCCGCAATGGACCCGCCCCGGCGCGACCCCCGTGGAGACCCTCGGCCGGCACGGGCACCACCACTGACGCGCCTTCGTCGACGGCGTCGGCAAAGGTATTAGGTGCCGGGTTGTTAGGTGCCGGGCGGAACCTCCGGACGATGCGAGGGTCCGCCCGCGCGCTCGGTCGGTGGGCGGTTCGCCCGGAAGGTAAAGGACTCCTGGTAGGAGAGGGGGCTGTCTAGGCTTGCCAGTTCTACCAGGAGTCCGGACCCCGCCGGCCACCCGTTCTGCCTGACGACCCAGATTCCGGAGTAAGCCGGCGGCTGCAGGTCAGGTTCTTGTAGGTACGACGAAGCCCGCCGCTCACGCTCGGTGAGAGCGGGCTTCGATGGGGTTGGCTACGGTCGTTTGAACTCGCCGTCCATCACGCCGCCGACGAAGGCGTCCCATTCGCCGGGGGTGAAGATCAGCTTCGGCCGTTTGGGCTTTGGAGTCACGGACGGCGACCGCGTTGTCTAGGAACGCTACCTCGACGCACTGTCCGTTGCCGCCGCTACGGGTGCTCTTCCGCCAGGTGGCTTGGGAGAGGTCTATCTGATCCATCTTGCTCACCTCCTCTTAGTGAGTGTCTTCCGCCGAGGTGGCGATCAGGTTCATCGAGTCGTCAGGGCTGAGGGCTACCGCCCGTAGGTTGTCAAACACCAGGCCGTACCGCCTGAGGTCAGTCTCAGCCTCCAGGAAGAGATCACCCGCCAGGCTCTCGATGTAGACGACCGCTGGGTCGGCGGCGTCTGGGAAGTCCATCAAGACGAACGAGCCAGCCATGCCGGCGTGTGCTCCAGCGGCGTAGGGGATGATCTGGAGCGTCACGGGTGGCTCCGTGGTGGCCGAGACTAGCCGGTTCATTTGTTCGCGCATGACCTTAGCGCCACCGACGAGGCGATGTAATGCCGCTTCATCCATGATCGCCCACAGGTGCAGCGGGTCGTCTTTGGTGATGGCCGCTTGCCGCTCAAGTCGGGCCTGTACCCGCTGCTCAACCTCGTCGCTGCTGGCCATGGGAAGGTTGCCCTTGATCACGGCACGGGCGTAGTCCTCGGTCTGGAGGAGACCGGGGAGGAAGAGTGACTCGTAGTTGCGCACACTTCTAGCCTCAGCCTCGAAGCTGATGTAGGTAGTATACGGCTCAGGTAGTTCCGAGTGATACGGCCTCAACCACCCTTGTACGTCAGCTTCATGGGTCGGCTACGGTCGCTTGAACTCCCCGTCCATCACGCTGCCGACGAAGGCGTCACACTCGCCGGAAGCGAAGATCAAGACGGGACCGTCTGGGTCCTTGGAGTCGCGCACGGCGACGACGCCAGGCAGGTTGCAGGCGACCTCGACGCACCGCTCTGCTGGCTGCGGCGGCTCTTGCGCCAGGTTGCGCGGGACGGGTCGGGAGTAGTCATCCCGCGCTTCCTCTCGCGTTCAAGACAGATCCGATGACGCTGCAAGCAGCATAGCGCCGCGGGTGTCGTCGGACTGAGGGCACAGCTCTGAGGTGATCGAAAGCGGTGGCGTAGTGCTGGACTTCCTGGGCATGTCCATGACCAGAGTAAGCCACACCCCGAGACGCTGTGGAGCGTCGGTGACCACCAACCGGGCCAGCGCCCTGCTACTACGGCGACGCAGCGGGTGTCGCAAGAGGAGTTGGCCGACCGGGTAAGTTGCACTGGACGTACATCGGTTTTATCGAGCAAGGAAAGCCTAACCTGAGCATCAGCAATATCAGCAAATAGCCAGGGTGATGCTATTGCACGTTGGTCGCCCCTAGTACGGCCGCCGTGCTGGGCATGCCGTCGTACTCGCCGCGCGAGGGTGGGCTCTGAGCTGCACCAGCAACGGGCAACTTGCCTGCCGCCATTAGTCGTTCCGTTACTCATACCAGGAGGCGCTGCGCATCATGACCTCACCCATCATTACTGTTGGCACGGCCGAGACAGCTAAGGAACTCACAGCGGCTATCTGTACGCTGTACGATGCTGTCTTCTCGCAGCCGCCGTTTCATTGGACTAATACCGAATCCGCACATCACCGGCAGTCGCTTGTCGAGATGATGGCCGACCCGACGTTCGGCATCGTGACTGCTGAAGCGACCGGCGGGCTGGCCGGCTTTGCCTACGGCGTCCGGTTGTCGCCACAAACGGGATGGTGGTGGAGCTTCGAGAAACCGCTACCCAGTGAACTCACGGTTGAGTGGGAGGGGCGCACTTTTGCCCTCATAGATGTGGCCGTGGATGAACGCTACCGAGGACAAGGCATTGGCCGCCAACTGGTTGACACCTTGCTTGGTAGCCGCAGCGAAGAGCGCGCCACCCTCTGCGTACAGCCCATTGCCACAAAGACGCAAGCCATCTACCGGCACCTCGGCTGGCAGTATGTCGGCCGGCGGGAGGCCAGCACATATGCTGTCTCGCCGTACTGGGATGTCTACGTGCTGTCCCTTCGCAACAAGCCGTAAGCTGAGAGCTGGTCGTCCAATGCCCGTACGGCCCGCGTGTTCTTCCACTGCTCAAGTTGGGCGCGGCCGCTATGAAGCTGCTGCATCAACCGCGCTGAGTGGTTGTGTGCCACGAAGGCGCCAGCGTCGCTGAGTACGGTGGCCGCATGATCAATGTCGCGGTCCCGAACGTGGGCACTGGCAAGCGTTAGCTTGCCGAAGGCGATGTTGCGTACGAACGAAGGGTCCAGCAACTCTAGCGAGGTGCTGGCCGCACGTATCGCCTGTCCAGCATCTTGGAGACGCAGGTAACATTGGCTTTGGGTGGCGGCAAACTGTCCGGGACCATAGAAATAGGCAAATGACAGTCGAGCCGGACGGCCTGAGCCCCCCGCCACTGTCCTACCGGCACTTTCGAGTTCGGCTAGACAGGCTGCTCGTTGCCCATCGTGGGCGTAGGCCCGCGCGGCAACATCGCTGGTGTACGCTTGGAGCAGAAAGTCATCGGTGCGCTTGGCCCAGCTCTGTGCAGCTACAGCGTGGTCGATACCAGTGCGGGGCTTGCCCTGCCAGGTTGCCAAATGGCTCATGTTACACAGCACGAACGCGCCCAGCTCGGTGTTCTCCGCCTCATGCGCGGATGTGCGGGCTTGCTCGTAGAAGTACGATCCGCTGTCGAAGTCGCCGAGGTCGAATGACAACCAGCCTACAAAGCGAGACAGGTTGCTGAAGAGCGACAGCAACCGCGTGCGGTGCACTGCCGGGCATTCAGTAAGCATGACGCGTACCAGGTTACGCTGCGCTAGCACGGTGTCGAGCGCGGCTTGGGGGCCCAGCGCATCGTCTTGGCGCATGCAGCGCCACAATACTTCCTCGCTGTGTTCGATGACCGCTTCATCGACCCGTCCGGGCGCCTGGATAGCCAAGGCTACGCGCTCTTGCTCTTCGATGGTCAGCGTGTCGATGATCGGGGTGGCCGTGACAGCCGTTGCTGCCCACCCGAGGATACGCAAGACCTCGCGACGATCCATATTCGTAGCCCAAGCTGTCAGGAGTTGTACAAGCTGAGTAAAAGCAGCATCACGCTGACGAGCCGAGCTGCCGCCCTCTGTCGCAGTCGACACTAGGATACCAAGGTGCCGCAACAGCACAGCGGCAAGCTTGTCGGGTAGCTCGACTTGATCGGACAGGATAGTTGCTTCTGGAGCGCAGGCAATGGCAAGACTAAGATCACTGCGGCTGTCACCCAAGCCGCGAAGGGCGGGAATGGAAGGCAGGCCCAGAGGGCTAGGCGAGTGGGGTGGGTAGCGCACCGTCGCCACGGTCGGCTTGGCGATTTCCTGCTGTGTGGCCTCGTCCAGGTAGCGGTAGTCTTCGCCGTCTAGCAGGTCCGCCGCCTGGCAGCAGTAAATCCGGGCCAGCCGGTTGAGTGCCTCGATGTCTGGCTTGCGGCCGGACTGTGGCCAGCTCTCCCAGTACGAGATCTGCTTGGCGGTCATCATGCCGGTGCCATCAGCACTTGGGTACAGCTCGTTCCAGCGGTCGGCAACAGCTTGCTGCGTCAGGCCGTGGGCCAATCGGAAGGCTACCCGGGAATTGACGTGCATGATCTCACGAATGTGGCTAGCGATCTGCACGTACGTCCATCCCTGCGCCCGCAGCTCGCATCGTAGCCGGGCCAGTTCCTTTCGGTTCCCACGGGGTTTGCCACCCATCCAGAAGTCCCCTCCCCTAAGCCCATGCATACCAGCCTGTCTGTTGCGACGGATCGTACGCGCCTTGCTGTTCTCCTGGGATGCAGGACACGCAGATGAGGATGTCCTCGTCGGTGTGAATGTCAAGGAACATAGCTTCCCAGCTCCGGGAAGTTACGGCGATGCAGGAGTAGCCAAAGAACACGGGTCGGGATCGAGGCTGGCACCAAGCGGGGGAAGAGTCAGCAGCAGACACCCTTGTGACGCGCGACCCAGGGGTACCTCCCGGAACATGACCGAAGGGCCTATTTATGCAGATCGGCTCGACAGGTGACCTCATGCCTGAACTGGCTGCACTGCTGGCTACCGCCACCCACGAGATCAACCAGCACACCAACGACCATGGCCGGTGCGCGGGTTGCGGTTCAGTCTTTCCCTGCGACCGTGCCCTCCTAGCTGAGCATAACCTGGCAGTGCTGTAGGTGTTGCCTCATGAGTTGGCCAGACCGGCGATGGTGAGGACCTGTCCCAGGGGCGAGGACGGGAGTAGCCCCGTTGCCGGTCTGGCTTTCAAGACGAGGGTGTTCTGCTTCTTCGCCGCTTACGCTAGGGGGAAAGCGTGGGAGAACGAGGAGCTGAACACCCTCCTCACGGGGGAGAAGGTATGAGCCCATGATGATGTTTGTGTGGTCACTCGTTCTCATAGACTGTTGCTTGATAGTCGGGTGTTTGCTCATGATTGCTGCTTTGGTGGTAAGAGAACGTCAGCGGCGGCGTGGGCAGCATGCACGCCAGCGGAGGGTACATTAGTGGATGAGCGTACCGAGCCAGTCCCGGGCGTTCGGCCGGTTTTTAGGGGGCCGTTCCGTCAGCCCGGTCTTGGCAGCCGGATCGAGGAGTATGAACGCCGAGGAACGGAGGACTTCTTGGCTGGTGAGTATCGGCCAAAGATATGCCGGGTGTGCAAGGCAGAGTCGGTGCATTGTCTGTGCAGTGCTGAGCCTGAGAGGTTGCGTTATGCGTTGGCACAAATCTCGGTGATTCATCAGGACCGCGACGGGGTGTGTTCGGGGTGCGGGGTGCAGGCTGTGCTGTGCGGGTACTTGGCGCTGCTGCGTCACGTACGCGGTGGCCGTTGGTAGGTTCCCATAGACAACCGGTACGGTGTCCATGGTCCTCTTCATGGACACCGTACCGGTCTACAAGCAACGCAGTGCAAGCCCGCGACTTCGAGCGGGCTCGGAGTGGCTTACTAAGGATAAACTAAGTATCTGGACTACAGCACCCTCTCCGACCTGGGCGGACGCACCTTATCAGGTCCAGAAACCTGCATTCCTGTTAGTACCGCGCTCGCCTAACGCGGCTGCGTTTCGTTGCTGATCCACGACAGGTAGTCTGCGCCACCGGTGCTGATAGGTGTTGCGATAATCTCTGGTACGTCGTAGCTGTGCGCTTGGCGGATGACCGCCGCCAGGGCATCGTAGCGCTCGGCGGTGGTCTTCATGAGGATCTGCCACTCCTCGCCGGTTTGTACCTTGCCTTCCCACCAGTACGTACTGGTGATTGGCCCGACGATCTGCGCGCAGGCGGCAGCGCGAGCCTCGACCACCGCACGGGCGATCAGCTCGGCGGCCATGCGGGAGTCAGTCGTGGTCAGGACTTGTAGGTAATCGGAAGGCAAGCAGAACTCCTGTTGGAAGATGGGATGTAAACATAATAACTCATGATCGGGCAGCGGGGAAGTTGAACACCGAAGCCAGGTGGCACCCACCATGCTCGCCGGATGGATGGGAATTTGTTCCGAGCCACTATTCGGGAACGACTCGCACGGATTTGAGTACCCATATTGCCGCCCGGTCCGCCTCATCCTCGCCTTACCCCGGCAAGTGGGCACCTGTTGTCCCTACGAAGCGACGAGTGGGCACCTGTTGCGGTAACCGGGGCGGCGACAAGCGCGACGGGGGCGCGGGGTGGGCGGGTGGGGTCAGTGGGAGAGTTGGTCCATCGCGCGGTAAATCCGCTTGTCTGAGACGGGGTACGCGGTGCCCAGGGTCTGGGCGAAGAAGCTGACTCGTAGCTCCTCGATCATCCACCGGATCTGCAGCAGGTCTGGTCCGGTCGGCCGGTCTGGTGGCAGCGCCGCGATCAGGTCCTGGTACGCCTGCTGGACCTGCTGCACCGTGTGCATCCAGGCCCGGTCCCGGTCCGGGTGCTCCGGCAGCTTCGCCAGCCGCCGGTCAATGGCCTGCAGGTAACGCAGTACGTCCGGCAGCCGCTGCCGGCCGGTGGCGGTGACAAAGCCCGGGTAGACCAGCCCGGAGCGCTGCGCCCGGATGTCGGCCAGCGCCGGAGCGAGCGTGGGACCGGTGAGCCCGGGCCCGATCAGCCGGGCCTCGATGGCCTGGCTGGCGGCCAGGATGCGCTGCACCTCGCACACCACCGCGAACAGCGAGTCGGCTAGCCCGGCCCGGACCGCCGCCCGCAGCGCGTCGAACCCGCGCTCATCCCAGGCCGGCCCGCCATGCTCGGTGATCAGTGCGTCCGCGGCGCAGTCGGCGCAGTCGGCCAGCAGCGCGGCGAGGCTGCCGTGCGGGTTGTCCAGCAGGGTCAGCTTGGCCTTGTTGGTCAGCCGGCTGGCGACCAGCTTGGCCGGCGCCGGAGCGCCCAGCAGCAACAGCCGGCGGGTGCCCCACCACATCGCCTGCCGCTGCTGGTCCTCGGTCTCGAAGACCCGGACCGCGACGCTGTCTTGCTCGTCCACCAGCGCCGGGTAGCCGGCCACCTCGTACCCATCGCGGCGAGTCCGCAAGGTACGCGGCAGGGTTCCCAGCTCCCAGTCACGCAGGCCGCCGCGGTTCAGACCGTCTGCGGCTGCGGCCGCGGTCAGGCTGGCCCGCAACCTCGGCGCCAGCCGTTGTTTGAGCGCGGTCAAATCCTTGCCCTCAGCCAGCGTGCCGCCGTCCTCGTCCTCGATCCGGAAGGTGACCCTCAGGTGCTCCGGTACTCGGTCGAGCTGCCAGGCGTCCAGCGGCACCGGCACGCCAGCGAGCCGGCCGAGTTCCCGGCCCAGCCCGGCCAGCAGCGGCTCCTCGCCCGGCCGCAGTGTGGCCAGCACCGCTCGGGCATGGTCGGGCACCGGGACGAAGTGCCGCCGCAGCGGCTTGGGCAGCGACCTGATCAGGGTGATCACCAGCTCCTCCCGCAGGCCCGGGATCTGCCAGTCGAAGTCGTGGCCGCTGAGCTGGCCCAGCACCGGCAGCGGGATGTGTACGGTGACCCCATCGGTGTCCGTACCGGGCTCGAACTCATAACTCAGCCGCAGCGCCAAGCCGTCGATCTGCCAGATGTCCGGATAGTCTTGCGGGCTGACCCCGCTGGCCTGCTCGCTGACCAGCATCGACGCCTCGAAGGTCAGCAGGTCAGGTGTGCTCCGGCGGACCCGCTTCCACCAACTGTCGAAGTGCCGGCCGGAGACCACCTCCGGGCCGATCCGGGCCTCGTAGAAGCCGTACAGGGTCTCGTCGTCGACCAGGATGTCGCGGCGGCGGGTCCGGCGTTCGAGCTCCTCGACGTCCTCCAGCAGCCGGCGGTTAGCCACGAAGAACGGGTGCTGGGTACGCCAGTCGCCCTCCACCAGGGCGTGCCGGATGAACAGCTCGCGGCACAGCGCTGGGTCGATCCGGGCATAGTTGATCTTGCGAGCCGCCACGATCGGTATCCCGTACAGGGTGACCTTCTCGTACGCCATGACCGCGCCGGCGTTCTTCTCCCAGTGCGGCTCGGCGTAGCTGCGTTTGACCAAGTGCCCGGCCAGCGACTCGGCCCATTCCGGCTCGATCCGGGCCACGGTCCGGCCCCAGAGCCGGGAGGTCTCCACCAGCTCCGCCGCCATCACCCAGCGCGGCTGCTTCTTGGCCAGCGCCGAGCCCGGGAAGATAGCGAACCGGGCATTGCGGGCACCAAGGTAATCCTGCGGGCCGTCCCTGCCACCCCCGTCCTTCGTACCCCCGTCCTTCGTACCGATGTGCGACAGCAGTCCGGCTAGCAGCGACAAGTGGATGGCGCACGAGTCGGCCGACGCGCTAGAGACCGAGATGCCGACCGTCCCCGCCGCCTGGCGGAGCTGGCCGACCAGGTCCTGCCACTCGCGTACCCGCAGGTAGTTCAGGAAGTCCGCCCGGCACAGCTTGCGGAACTGGTTGGAAGACAGCACCTGCTGCTGCTCGCGCAGGTACCGCCACACGTTGAGGTAGGCCAGGAAGTCGGAGTCCGGCTCGGCGAAGCGGGCGTGCTTCTCGTCGGCCGCCTGCTGCCGGTCCGCCGGACGTTCACGCGGGTCCTGGATCGACAGCGCGGCCGCGATCACGATCACCTCGCGGACGCAGCCGTTGTCCGCCGCGGCCAGTACCATCCGGGCCAGCCGGGGGTCGATTGGAAGCTGCGCGATCTTGCGGCCCAGCGGGGTCAGCCGGACCGCGCCAGCGGGGCCGGCGTCCAGCGCGCCGAGCTCGACCAGGAGCTGCACCCCGGCGGCGATGTTGCGCCGGTCCGGTGGGTCGATGAACGGGAAGTCGGCGACCTCACCCAGCCCCAGCGCGGTCATCTGCAGGATCACCGAGGCAAGGTTGGTACGCAGGACCTCCGGGTCGGTGAAGGCTGGCCGACCCTCGAAGTCGGCCGCCGAGTACAGCCGGATGCAGACCCCGGCCGAGGTACGCCCGCAGCGCCCGGCACGCTGGTTGGCCGAGGCCTGCGAGACCGCCTCGATCGGCAGCCGCTGCACCTTGGTGCGGTGACTGTACCGGGAGATCCGGGCGTTGCCAGGGTCGATCACGTACCGGATTCCCGGTACGGTCAGCGACGTTTCTGCGACGTTGGTGGCCAGTACGATCCGCCGGCCGGGGTGCGGGGCAAATACCCGGTGCTGCTCGGCCATCGACAGCCGGGCATACAGCGGCACGATCTCGGTGTCCGGCGTTTTCTTGCGGGCCAACGCCTCGGCGGCGTCCCGGATCTCCCGCTCGCCGCTGGCGAAGACCAGGATGTCGCCCGGCCCTTCGGCGACCAGTTCGGCCACCGCGTCACAGATCGCCTGCGGCTGGTCCCGCTCGGCGTCGTCGTACCTAGCGTTGTCGGACCTAGCATCGTCGGGGTCGATGATCGGCCGGTACCGGATCTCAACCGGATAGGTACGACCGGAGACCTCGAGCACTGGCGCGTCGTCGAAATGCCGGGAGAACCGTTGCGGGTCGATGGTCGCGGAGGTGATGACCACCTTCAGGTCGGGCCGGCGCGGCAGCAGCCGCTTGAGGTAGCCGAGGATGAAGTCGATGTTCAGGCTGCGCTCGTGCGCCTCGTCGATGATCAGCGTGTCGTACCGGCGCAGTAGCCGGTCGGCGGCGATCTCAGCCAGCAGGATGCCATCGGTCATCAGCTTGACCAGCGTGCCGTCGCTGACCTGGCCGGCGAACCGGACCTGGTAGCCGACCGGACCGCCCAGCGGGACGCTCAGCTCGGTGGCGATCCGCTCGGCGACCGTCCGCGCGGCCAGCCGGCGCGGCTGGGTGTGACCGATCATCCCCTGCACGCCGCGGCCCAGCTCCAGGCAGATCTTGGGCAACTGGGTGGTCTTGCCGGACCCGGTCTCACCGGCCACGATCACCACTTGATGGTCGCGGATCGCGGCGGCGATCTCGTCTTTGCGCTGGCTGATCGGCAGCGCCGGCGGGTAGCTGATCTCCGGCGCTGCATCACGGCGGAGCTCGATGCGACGCGTAGTGGGCTCGGCCTGCTCGGCCGGCGAGGATCGTGACAGCGTTTCCATACCCTGCCGAGCATAGGGCGCCGGGCAGGGCAGCGGCTCGGTGATAATTGCCGCGCTGGCCGCCTTGCCGCGGTCGATAGAGTGGGGTTGATGTTGAGACTGGGGCGTCGATGCTTTGCGGACGCCGAGTTCGCCGTGATGGCGATCGTGAACCGGACCCCGGATTCCTTTTACGACCGAGGCGCGACCTTCGCGGTTGAGGCCGCGATGGCACGCGTCCATCAGGTGGTCGCCGAAGGAGCCGACATCATCGATATTGGCGGGGTGAAGGCAGGACACGGTGCGGAGGTCAGTGTCGCGGAGGAGTTGGACCGGACCGTCGAGTTCGTCGCAGGGGTCCGGACCGCCTACCCGAACCTGGTGATCAGCGTCGACACCTGGCGGCACGAGGTCGGCGTGGCCGTGTGTGCGGCCGGCGCGGATTTGCTCAACGACGTCTGGGGCGGCCACGACCCAAAGCTGGCTGAGGTAGCGGCCCGGCATGGCGTCGGAATCGTTTGTACGCATACTGGTGGCGCCCAGCCGCGCACCGACCCGCATCGGGTCCATTACCCGGACGTGATGGCCGATGTGATCGCGCGGACGGTGGCGCTGGCCGAGCGGGCCGTATCGCTCGGGGTCGATCGGCAGGCCGTCCTGGTCGACCCCGGCCACGACTTCGGCAAGAACACCTACCACTCGCTGGAGGTCACCCGGCGGTTGAGTGAGCTGGTGGCTACCGGCTGGCCGGTGCTGGTGTCGCTGTCGAACAAGGACTTCGTGGGGGAGACCATCAACGCGGCCGTCGACCAGCGCCTGGTCGGCACGCTGGCGGCGACCGCGGTGTGCGCTTGGCAGGGCGCCGCCGTGTTCCGGGCGCACAACGTACGGGAGACCCGGCAGGCGCTGGACATGGTGGCCAGCATCCGCGGTACCCGGCCGCCGGCCCGGACTGTCCGCGGCCTAGCCTGACCGGCCTGCCTCGCCCGCCCGCAACCGGCGGGCGGTGCTAGCACCAGCGTACTGCTAGCCTCCGGCAGGGTCAGCTAACCATGACATGGGCGGCGGACCAAGCGGAGGTATCGATGGACTACCTCGACGTAGCGTTGTTGCTCCTGCGGTTGACCGTGGGTCTCACGATGGCCGCGCATGGCTGGTCGAAGTTCCGGCGGGGTGGCCGGATCGAGGGCACCGCGGGCTGGTTCGACTCGATCGGGATGCGGCCCGGCCGCCTGCACGCTTACCTCGCTGCGTGCACCGAGATCGGGGCCGGGCTGTTGCTCGCCGCGGGAGCGGTGACCCCGCTGGCTGCCGCGGCCGTCATTGGCCTGATGGTCGTAGCGGCGTGGACCGTGCATTTGCGCAACGGTTTCTTCAGCGTCAACAACGGCTACGAGTACAACCTCATCCTGGCAATGGCCGCCGTGGTGATCGCGCTGGCCGGCCCGGGTCAGTTGTCGGTGGACCGGAGCCTGCCGTGGTACCCGCACATCCACGGCTGGTTCGGCCTGCTGGTCGCCATGGTCGTCGGGATCGGCGCTGGCGCCGGTCAGTTGCTGATCTTCTACCGCCCGCCGGCGCAGGCCACGGCGACCTGATCCCGCACTCGCTGATCTTTTCCCGTCGCATCGGCAATCACCGTGATCCAGCTTTGTGCGGCGAAGATTAACTTTGGCGGAGCACCTAGATCGGGTAGGTCGGATCCGGACCGGCAAGGTCCAGTACCGCCTGGTACGCCTGCCGGTGCGGCCAGCCGGTCAGCTCGGCCAGCGCCCGGGCGGCGGTCCGAGTGGGTATCTGGTCGGCGAGCAGGCTGGCCAGCATTGCGCGTACCGCGGGGTCGAACGTGGTGGGTTCGGTGCCGGCAGGTTCGGTGCCGGCGGGCTCCAGGCAGATCACCACGGTGCCGTGGGTCGGCAGTTGGGCCGGCGAGTCCAGCCGGATCCCCGGAGGGTCCAGCCGGATCCGGTGTGGCCGTTCGTACTGCCAGTACGGCTGCCTGGCCAGCACTGCGCTGCGGCAGCCGCGCCGTTCGGCGGCCAGCTCGAGCAGCTTGGGTAGCCGGGCCGCTGGTATCTCGACCACCAGCCGGTGACCGGCCGGGGTCTGCCGCAGCAGACCGGCCAGGTCGGGCGCCGCACCGGCCAGCACCAGCGGCGCGCGGGACGAAGAGGCCGCGGCTACCGCGAGCGGACCGGGTAGCCCGGCGACCTCGACCGCCACGGTGGCAGGCTCGGTGAGCAGGCCGGGCACGCTGGCACCCGGCAGGTCCTCGGTGCTGACCACCAGCAGCCGGCCACCGGCGGTCACCGTCGCTGCAATCCGGGCGGTGTCGCCGGGCTCCGCCATCCTGTTGGTTTCGACACGCTCGTTGGTCGGAGCCGGCGAGTCAGCCAGTAACCGGCGCGCGCCGCTGTCCTCGGCGACTACCAACCCGGCCGCGGCCAGCTCAACCGGCAACCGGGGGCTTACGCCGGCAGCCGGGATCCACAGCAGCACCAGCTCGGCCCGGCCGTCCGGGCGGACCCGGTCCTGGCTGATCGACAGCTCCACCGCGGTCGCCGGTTGCCGCAGCGCAGCCACCAGGTCAGCGGGCAGGTCCGCCGCGGCGGTGTCGGCCTCGGTGGCCAGCGTGCCGGGCAGCCGTACGGCGCTGCGCCGGATCACCGCAGAACCGCCGGGCGCCCAGCCGGGGTTGCCCACCGCCCGTACCACCGCATGCTGGCCACCGGCCCGGATCTCCAGCCGGAGTGGACCGGCCAGCGGACCGGCGGCGCCGTCCGGCCGAGCCTCGACCGCGATCACGCAGGTCGCCCGGCCGGTGATCTCCGCGGCCGGTACCAGCTCGAAGCTCTTGCCGTGGGTGGCTCGGATCTCGGGATGGCCGTGCCCGAGCAGCCGCATGCCGCGAGTATCGCAGCCCGCGCCGAGCTGCCGCGGGCCATGCGCCGCAGCCGGGGTTGCCCCCCCTACACTGCGCCGGGTGCGCCGCGTGCTGGGCCGGCAGGTCGTGGAGATGTCCGAGCGGGATTTCAGGGCGCTGCGGGCCAGCTACCGCGCGGTGCTGCTCGACGTGGGTACCGGCGACGGCAAGCACGCCGCCCACCTGGCCCGCCGGCACCCCGACCTGCTGGTGGTCGGGTTGGACGCCAACCGGGACAACATGCGCAAAGTGTCGGCCCGGGCGGCGGCCAACCCGGCCCGGGGTGGTCTGCCCAATGTGCTGTTCGTCTGGGCGGCGGCCGAGCAACTGCCGGCCGAGCTGCGCGAGGTGGCGGCGCTGCACGTCCTGATGCCATGGGGCAGCTTGCTGCGTGGCCTGCTCGGCGCCGACCCGGCGCTGCTGTGTGGCTTGGCCGATGCCTGCCGGTCAGGCGCGGAGTTCCTCGTTACCCTGAACCTGCACGCTTGGCGCCCGCCGGTGCCCGAGGTCGGCGACCGGCCCGAGCCCACCCCTGACTCCGCTCGGGCCACCCTGGCTGCCTGCTATGCCGCCGCCGGCTGGCGCCTGACCGGCGCCCACTACCTCGATGCCGACCAAATTGCCGAGCTGGCCACCTCCTGGACCCGCCGGCTGACCTCCTCCCGCAATCAGTTCGACGTACTGGCCCTAGCCGGCACCATCAACTGAGCTAGCGCCAAACGCGTGGACGCGACACGCCCCTTAAGAGGCGTGTCGCGTCCACCAGTTGAGTGCCGCTGCGGTATGGCCTTGAACTCGGCTTGCCCTCTGGCACCATTCACCCGATTCTGGCCAGGCTGGAGGCGGCTGGCTGGAGTCTTCCTGGGAGCAGATTGACCCACACGAGGCAGGCCGCCCCCGCCGGCGCTACTACAAGCTGACCCTGGACGGAGCCGAGCGGGCCCGCGACGCACTTGCCCGCGCGTACACCTCGTCTGCCGCAGTTGCCCGGCTGCGGCCCAGATTGGCTGGAGGTACCCAGTGATGTTCGGCTCCGTCCCCGCCCCACCCCCGCGGACGGCGCCGACGCCCGGACCCGCGCCCGCGACCTCGCCCGTGACCTCGCCCACATTCTCGATCTTGCCTGCACTCTGGACCTCGACCGGGCTCGAGATCTCGATCGCGCCCGTGGCTGCGACCCCGATCGGGCCCGTGACCTCGACCGTGATCTTGCCCGGGCTCATGACCTTGCGTGTGACCGCACCCGGGCCCGGGCCCTCGCTCGCGCTCGCGACCTCGCCCACGATCTCGCTCTAGCCCGGGACCTTGCCCGCGACCTTGACCTGGACGTCGCCGGTGCTCGGCTCCGCGCCAGGGAGCTTGTCCACGCCCTCCAGCACGCCCGCGCTTCTGATCTCGGCATCGCCCGCGACCTTGCCCGCGACCTCGTGGGTGTCCTTGACGGGGTCTTGGCAGGAGTCCTTAGCCCCACCGAGCGGACCCGCGAGATGCGGTCAGAACAGGTGGTGCCGGAGAGGGTGTGCCGGCGGCTGGTCGCTGTAGCGGTGCGGGTGCTACCGGCCGCTTACCAGCCACGCTGCGCCGAGGAGTTCCGCGCAGAGCTGTGGGAGCTAAGCAACCAACCGCGGCCGAGGCGGTGCCAGTTGGCGTACGCCGTGCGGTTGGTGTGCCGGTGCTGGGCGTTGCGCCGGAGCCTGCCGGCGCCCGCTGAGCTGTCGGCCCGGACGGGTTCGGACAGTTGAGATGCCGATCAGGGCGGCAGCCATCCCGGAGACTCCGGCACCGGGTTGGTCAAATACCTCGTCGACGACTGGGGCCGGACCCGCCGTGCCGTCACGCTGATGTGCGCTGTCGCAGCCGTGCTACTGATGCTGCTTGGTGCGGTCGCGGTGGTCGCCGTCTTCGATCCAGCACCAAACGCGTGGACGCGACACGCCCCTTAAGGGGCGTGTCGCGTCCACCAGTTGCGGGCTGCGGGCGCTCAGCCGCGGCCGTGCGGGGTGGACCAACCGGATACGTCGGGGCCGGCGGGCACGATCCGGGTCGGGTTGATCTTGTCGTGGGTGGCGTAGTAGTGCCGCTTGATGTGGTCGAAATCCACCGTCTCGCCGAAACCAGGAGTCTGGAACAAGTCCCGGGCGTAGGCCCACAGCACCGGCAGCTCGGTCAGCTTGTGCCGGTTGCACTTGAAGTGGCCGTGGTACACCGTGTCGAAGCGGACCAGTGTGGTGAACAGCCGCACGTCTGCCTCGGTGAGCGTCTCGCCGAGGAGGTAGCGCTGCCCGGACAGCCGCTCCGACAGCCAGTCCAGCCGGTCGAACAGCCGGTGGTATGCCTGCTCGTACGCCTCCTGGCTGATCGCGAAGCCACACTGGTACACGCCGTTGTTGACATCGGCGTACACCACCTCGTTGACCACGTCGATCTCGGCCCGCAGCTCTGCCGGGTACAGCTCCGGCGCGCTCGCCGCCTGCACCATCCGCCACTGGGTGGCGAAGTCCAAGGTGAGCTGCGGGAAGTCGTTGCTCACGATCCGCCCGCCCCGGGCGTCCCACAGCGTCGGCACCGTCCACCGACCGGCGTACGACGGGTCGCTGGCCAGGTACAGCTCGGAGAGGTACTCCGCGCCGGAGACCGGGTCGCGCCCGCCCGGCGACAGGCCGAACCGCCAGCCCCGCTCGTCCCGGATCGGGTCGACCACGGTCATCAGGATGTGCCGGTCTAGCCCGAGCAGGCGGCGTACGATGATCGCCCGGTGCGCCCACGGGCAGGCCCGCGACACGATCAGGTGGTACCGGCCGGACTCCACCGGGTAGCCGTCCCGCCCGTCGGCGGTGACCCGGTCGGTGAACCGGTTGGTCTGCCGGGCGAACTCACCGCCGCGGCCGGTCTCGGCGGTGAATTGCGCGCTACTCATGAGGTCACGTTTCCCTTCGACCAGACCGACCACGGCACCACCCAGTCGCCGTAGGTGTCCCAGATCGGCAGCTTCGGACCGCCGGAGTTGGTGATCTCCACCACGTCGCCGATACCGAAGTGATCGAAGAACCACTGCGCGTTGGCCGGCGAGAGGTTCACGCAGCCGTGCGAGACGTTGCTGTTGCCTTGCGAGCCGACCGACCACGGCGCGGAGTGCACGAACTCGCCATCGGAGGAGATCCGCTCATCGAGGTAGACGGTCTCCCGGTAGTAGCCAGGCTGGCCCGGGCCGACGCCATAGGTCGAGGAGTCCATCACGTACGTCGGGGCCTTGAACGAGATGACGTGCGGGCCGAGGTGGCTGGGGTGCCCAGGCGAGCCGAGGCTGATCGCCATCGTCTTGATCAGGCTGCCGTTGTGGTAGATCCGCATCGACTCGGCCGCTCCGTCGGCCTTGGCCACCCACGAGTCGTGCACGTGGAAGGTGAGCGTGCGGTCGGTCTGGCCGTACGTCCCGCCGCCGAGGTCCACGCCGTACACGCCGACCTTCAGGACCACCGTGGTGCCGGGCCGCCAGTACGTCTTAGGCCGGTAGTGCACCTCGCGGTCAGAGATCCAGTACCAGGCGCCGACCTGCGCCGGGCGCGTGGTGACCGTCAGCGCCCGTTGCGCCGCTGCCTTGTTGGTGATCGCGTGGTCGAAGCGCACCACGACTGGCTGGCCGATGCCGACGCTGGTCAGGCTTGGCGGCGGGATCAGCGACGGGTACGTCTGCGCGGCCGGGCTCAGCACCTTGAACGTACGAGATGCGGTCGCGGTATGGCCGCCGCTGCTGGTCGCGGTGGCCGCCAGCGTGTAGCTCTTGCCGTACCCCAGGACCTCAGTACTCGACCAGCCGGTCTTGTTGGCGCTGAACGAACCGGCGATCTTTGTGCCCTGAGCGTTGGTTAGCGTCACCGCGGTCAGCGTGCCATGATCCGCAGTTACCGTGACCGGCGTCTTCGGGTTGATCGAGGTACTGCCGGCCGGCGCGATGTGCAGCACCACCGGCTGGCTAGCCGGCATGGTGCCGGACAACCCGGCCGCGCTAGAGCAACCAGCGAGCAGGACCAGCGCGGTGGCCACGACCAGTGCCCTGAGGGCGGCGCGACGGCGGGACAGTCGAGGGGCCATGTCGGCGACATCTCCAGTCAGGCAGCATCATAAGGACCTCGGCCGCATCCCCGGTCGCCGGATCCCGTAGACACGCCGTTAACTGCACGCTATGTGTCAAAGGGTCGCCCGGGCAACTGCCATAACCGGCGGCTTACCAGGTGCCAGCCAATCGCTAGCTAGGCTCGTTGAGGTAGACGGCGGTCCAACTCGAAGCGTACACCGCCAGCGACTGGGTCAGGTCCGTCCCGACCGGATCCGGACCCCGAGTCGACCGGCTGCGGCGCCCCGGGCCGCTCCACCGCGCTGGCTGGGCCACTCGCGGCGGGGACCGCCGTCTACGGCGGATCTATCGGCTGGCCGGGCCGACTGCTGAGACCAACTGCCGGGTTCGGTCGTACGCCGGCCGTAGAGTCCCTCCCGTGTCTGGCCGAGTTGATGAGGTGCAGCCGGTTGGCGGCGGGTACGGCGAGGTGTTTACGCGGCGCTGGGTGGTCGAGGTGCTGCTGGACCTGGTCGGCTACACCGCTGACCGGGACCTTGCCGCGCTGCGGCTGGTCGAGCCTGCCTGTGGCGGTGGTGCGTTCCTCGTCCCGGCGGTGGAGCGGTTGCTGGCCAGCCGGTCGGCGAGCCCGGTGGACGAGGCCCTGCTGGCGTCGGCCATCACCGCCTTTGAGGTGCAGGAACGCAACGTCCAGCGCTGCCGCGGCGCGGTCCGGGCGGCGTTGGAGCGGTACGGGGCCGCACCCGCGGTCACCGAGCGGCTGGCGCGGCGCTGGGTACGCCACGAGGATTACTTGTCCTCGGCGCGGGCCGAGGCGGGGTTGTTCGACCAGCAGCTTCCGACCGACGTGGACGTGGTGATCGGCAACCCGCCGTACGTACGGTTGGAAGAGGTCTCGGAGGAGGTCAGTGCCGGTTATCGGGCCCGGTGGCCGACCATGCTGGGCCGTGCCGACCTGTATGTCGGGTTCTGCGAGCGAGCGCTGCGGTCGCTGGTACCGGGCGGTCGGCTGGGGTTCATTTGTGCGGACCGGTGGATGCGCAACCAGTACGGGGCCGCGCTGCGCCGGCTGGTGGCCGGTGGCTACAGCGTCGATGCCGTGTGGGCCATGCACGACGTCGATGCCTTCGAGTCGCCGGTCAGCGCGTATCCGGCGGTGACGGTGCTAAGCCGTCGCGCTCAGGGGCCGGCGGTGGTGGCCGAGACAACGAGGGACTTCGGCGCTCGTTCGGCCGGGGAGTTGGCGACGTGGACGTTGGCGCCGAGGACGCTGACTAGCGAGTTCATCTCGACGGCCGGGCTGGGCTATCGGGCGTTCCGGCTCCCGCACTGGTTTCCCGGTGATGAGATGTGGCCGGCGGGTGGGCCAGAGCGGCTAGCCCTGATCGAGCACCTCAATGACCGGTTCGCGCCGCTGCACGACCCGGCGCGAGGTACCCGAGTCGGCATCGGTGTCGCCACCGGCGCCGACCAAATCTTCGTCACCAGCAACCTGACGCTGGTGGAGGCCGACCGGCTGCTGCCCTTGGCGATGGTCGCCGACACTCGATCCGGGACCTTCAAGTGGGGCGGTTCATACCTCATCGACCCCTGGGAGGCTGACGGGAGCCTGGTGGATTTGGATCGCTACCCTCGGCTACGCGCCTACTTGGTCAGGCACCGCGAGCGCCTTGCCGGCCGGCATACCGCCAAGGCCAACCCACGCGGCTGGTACCGGACGATCGACAAGGTCCAGCACGGGCTGCTGGCCAAGCCGAAGCTGCTGATCCAGGATCTCCGGGCGTCGATCAACCCGGTGCTGGACCCTGGCGGGTGCTACCCCCACCACAACCTCTACTACGTGGTGTCGGACGAGTGGGACATCGAGGTGCTCGGGGGCCTGCTGCTCTCCCGAGTCGCACAGACCTTCATCGAGGCGTACTGCGTGCGCATGCGCGGCAACACGCTGCGGTTCCAGGCGCAGTACCTGAAGAAGATCCGGGTACCGCGGCCGTCGGATATTGACGACGACGTCCAGCGGGCGCTACGGAATGCGTTCCGCGGCCGCGATGTCGGTACGGCGACGGCAGCAGCCCTCGACGCCTACAAGCTCGACCGCGACACACGGGTCTGACTCGGCAAGGTTACAGAGGAATCATGGCACAAGATCTGGAAATCCGTCCCGAGCAGATTCAGAGCACCGTCGAGGCCTTCTGGTCCAAGCGTCAGGAGCAGACAGTACGGCTCGCCGACGGCGGTGCTGCGGGTGGGGCCGCCCGGGCGAACACCCACCTGCGGCCCTTCGAACAGCTCGTGGCCCGCCTCTTCATCGATGCTGGCTTGCCTTCTTCCTCGATCAAGTTGGGAAAGCCAACCCTCCCGGGTTACTTCCGAGTTGCGAAGCAGTGGGACTTGGTCGTCGCGTACCAAGGACATCTGGTTGCTGCGATAGAGTTCAAGTCGCAAGTCGGTAGCGTAGGCAGAAACTACAACAACCGATTCGAAGAGGCACTCGGCTCGGCGGCCGACGTCTGGGCGGCCCAGCAAGAGTTCGCCGCGTTCGGAGACATGCCGCCCTGGCTTGCCTACGTCTTCGTACTCCAGGAGTCGGAGGAGACCGAGCATTCATTGCGCCCTGCTCAGGCGCTCTTCCCCACCGACCCGACGTTCGACGGGCTGTCCTACAATCTGTGTTACCAGACGATGATCAAGCGATTCTTGAACCATCAGATCTACAACGCGGGCTGGTTTCTTACCACGAAACGCTCACCGGACACGAGCATCACCTACCTAGAGCCGCTGCCAACAGCCAGTTCCGCAACCTTTGCCGCCGCCGTCGCTGGCCGGGTCAACCTAATCCGTGCCGCCATCCAAGCCGCGGGGGATAGGACTACTTGAGGGGGCGTTGTTCGTCAGCGAGGGCACGACCGGACGTTCACCCGGCGGTCATCTGGGCGCTGCACCGGCGCTGACTGGTTGGTGAATCGTTGCGGGCCGACGGCCGACGGGGAGTCGCGCCGCATCCCGTCGATGCACGATCAAATAGGGAGGATCGGTGCGGAATCGAACCGTATGGAGGACCCGCCGGGCAGCCAGGGCAGTCGCAGCCGCCGGGATCGCCGCCTTAGTCATGACGGCGCTGACTGCCGCGGGAGCCGACGCGCATGCCAGCCGGCCTGCTCCGGCCGCCGCCAGACAGCGGACCGCCACGCCCATCAAGCACCTGGTGGTGATCTTCCAGGAGAACGTGTCTTTCGACCACTACTTCGGCACCTACCCGGTGGCCGCGAACACCGACGGCCAGCCGTTCCACGCCGCTGCCCGTACCCCGCGGGTCAACGGCCTATCCGGTCCGCTGCTGACCAGCAACCCAAATCTCGACCCGCCCAAGCGGCTCGGGCCGGCCCAGGCCGCGACCTGCGACCAGGACCACGGCTATACCGCCGAGCAGCGCGCCTTCGACGGTGGCCTGATGGACGCGTTCGTACAGAACACCGATGTGGAGGACTGTGCGCCACCGCTGTACTCCACGCCCGGCCTGGTGATGGACTACTACGACGGCAACACGGTGACCGCGCTATGGAACTACGCCCAGCGGTTCGCGATGAGCGACAACAGCTTTGGCACGGTGTTTGGCCCGTCCACGCCCGGCGCACTCAACCTGGTCTCCGGCCAGAGCCACGGTGGGTACGCGGTGAACGCCTCCGGGGCCAAGGTGAGCGACCCGTCGGTGGTGGTCGCTGCGGATTCGGCCGGGGTGGGCACCGTGATTGCCGACCCGGACCCGGCCTATGACGACTGCGCGAACACCCACAACCACCTGGCCGTGCCCGGCCGCAACATCGGTGACCTGCTGAACGCCCACGGCGTGAGCTGGGGCTGGTTCCAAGGTGGCTTCCGGCCGACCGGGCACACCGCGACCGGTGCCGCGGTCTGCGGCGCCACCCACCACAACATTGTTGGCGCGACGGTCACCGACTACAGCCCGCACCACGAGCCGTTCGAGTACTACCCCTCCACCGCTAACCCGCACCATTTCCCGCCGAGCTCGGCTGCCGCGATCGGTCGTACCGACCAGGCCAACCACCAGTACGACCTCGCCGACTTCAGCACCGCGCTGAGCCACCACAACCTGCCCGCTGTCAGCTTCCTGAAGGCAGCGGAGTACCAGGATGGGCACGCTGGCTACTCCAACCCGATCGACGAGCAGCACTTCCTGGTCAGCACACTCAACGCGCTGCAGCGCTCGCCGGAGTGGGCGGACACCGCCGTGGTGATCTCCTACGACGACTCCGACGGCTGGTACGACCACGTCATGCCGCCCATCGTCAACCCCTCGCACGACGCTGCGAATGACGCGCTGTCCGGCCCGGGCAACTGCGGCCACGGTACCCCGCTGGGCGGGTACGCCGACCGGTGCGGGTACGGCCCGCGGCTGCCGCTGCTGGTGATCTCGCCGTACAGCCGGGTAAACTACGTCGATCACGCGGTGACCGACCAGTCCTCGATGATTCGCTTCGTGGAGGACAACTGGCTGGGCGGGCAGCGGATCGGGGACTCCTCCTACGACGCGCTGGCCGGCTCGCTGTCCGGCCTGTTCGACTTCCGCCACCCGCACCCCGGCCGGCTGATCCTCGACCCCGCTACCGGGCGGCGCTAGCCGGTACCGCACAATGATCCAGGTACGTTGGGCCCCCTACCAACGGGGATCCCGCTGCTACCGGGATCCCCGTACTGCTGGGGAGCGGCGGGCAGATGGCCGGTCGGCCGGAAGGCGGTAACCGCGGTGGTCCTCGGGCGGCCGCGGGTGCTGGTGGTGGACAACCACGATTCGTACACCGCCAACCTGGCGCACCTGGTTGCGGAGGTCGCTGGTGCGCTGCCGGAGGTGGTTCGCAACGACGAGCTTGATGTCGGAGCGGTGCTGGGGGCCGGGTACAGCCACTTGGTCATTTCGCCCGGTCCGGGCCATCCAGCCGACCCGGCGGACATTGGCGGCTGTCTGGAGCTGATCCGGCGGGCGGCGGTCCCGCTGCTGGGAGTGTGCTTGGGACATCAGGGGATCGCGTTGGCTTTCGGCGGTACGGTCGGCCCGGTCGATCCGGCGCACGGGGTGCTGAGCCCGGTCCGCCACGACGGCACCGGGCTGTTTGCCGGCCTGCCGCAGGGGTTCGCCGCGGTGCGCTACCACTCGCTGGCGGTCACCGAGGTACCGCCGGAGCTGGTGGTCACTGCCCGCGGCGCCGACGGGCTGGTGCTGGCGCTGCGGCACCGGCAGCGGCCGCTGGTGGGGGTGCAGTTCCATCCCGAGTCGGTGCTCACCGCGCACGGCCGCCGGTTGATGGCCAACTTCTTGGCGGTACGGTTGCCAACGCGCCGGCCGCCCCCGCGTTTCCCGGGCCGGTCGGCAGCGCGCCGGCCCGTAGGTGCGCCGCCAGCGGTACGCCGGTTGCCTGGCTGGGTGCCGCCGGAGTCGGTCGCCAGTTGGGCGGTCGGCCGGTGCCAGCGATGGTTCTGGCTGGACAGCAGCGCCGGCCGGTGCTGGTCCGGCCGGTTCTCCTACCTGGGCTGGCTGGAGCCGGCCGATCTCAGCGTGACCTACGACGTGGCGAACCGGACCGTGACCGAGCACCGGGTCGGCGCCCAGCAAGCGTGGCGCGGCACCGCCTTCGACTACCTGGCCGAGGCGTTGCGGGCGCAGGCCCGGCCCGCGATGGAGCTGCCCTTCGGCTTCTGCGGCGGCTGGGTCGGTTACCTGGGGTATGAGTGCAAGGCCGACACCGGCGGCCGGCTCGGGCACCGGGCGGCTAGCCCGGACGCCTGCCTGCTCCAGGTCCGCCGGTTCCTCGCCTTTGACCACCAGAAGCGACAGGTGTACGCGGTGTCGCTGGACGCCGACGCGCCTAAGCGGCTGGCCGGGCTGGCCACTGTCGTCCGGCAGGCCCGACCGCCGCGGGGGTTCGACCGCGGGTATCTCGGACTAGGAGGGCGCGAACCGGAGAGACCCGAACCAGCGGGACTCGAACCGGGGGTGCCCGAACCAGCGGGGCCCAGCTCAGCGTCGGTCCGGGCGACGATGGGCCAGGGCGATTACCGGCGGGCTTTTGCGGCGGTGCAGCGGGAGTTGCGGGCCGGCAACACCTATGAGCTGAACCTGACCTACCAGGTCGGCCTCGGCTCAGCCGCCGACCCGTTCGCCGTCTACCGCCTGCTGCGCCGGGAGAACCCGACCCCGTACGCAGCCTTTTTCAGCCACCCGGGAGTGAGTGTGCTGTCTTCCTCGCCGGAACGGTTCCTGTCCATCGACGCCACTGGCGTGATCGAGGTCAAGCCGATCAAGGGGACCACCCCGCGCGGCCGCACCCCGGCCGAGGACGCCGCCCACAGCCGGCGGTTGACCCGCGACCCCCGGTTCCGCAGCGAGAACCTGATGATCGTTGATTTGGTCCGCAACGATGTCGGTCTGGTCAGTGTGGCCGGCACGGTCCAAGTGCCCAGCCTGATGGCGGTGGAGAGCTACGCCGCCGTACACCAGTTGGTCAGCACCGTCCGCGGTACCCTCGCGCCGGGCGTTGGTGCGGTCGAGGCCGCCCGCGCCCTGTTCCCGCCCGGCTCGATGACCGGTGCGCCTAAGGAGCGCACGATGGCGATCATCGACGCGGTGGAGACCACCGCCCGGGGCGTCTACTCCGGCGTGCTCGGCTGGTTCGGCGTGGACGGCCGGGCCGAGCTGTCTGTCGTCATCCGCACCCTGGTCCACCACGGCGACCACTACCGGCTGGGCACCGGCGGCGGGATCACCGTCTACTCCGATGCCGCCTCGGAGTACGCCGAAACCCAGTGGAAGTCCGACCCCCTGATCCGTGCCGTCACCCGAGCCACCACCGCCCCAGCCACTAACCGGCTGCTCCGAACCAGTCAGATCGACTGCTAGGAGATCTATCTGCCTCCATTTTTTAATGCCCTCTTGGCCGGCCAATGGGGTCGATCATCTGCTCGGCGCCGTCGAGCTGACCCAGCGCGAGATGCGCCCAGGATGGCCAGCAGGACCCGTGGGGTGAGTAGCAGCGGTAGCAGGCCGGCGTGCCTAAAGGGTTAGGTCCGCCGCTCACCCTTTAGAGTGCGGTGGTGGCAGTAAGCGTGCCAGGACTGCCACCGCGTACTCGCTGGACGACCGTTGCCGGTTGACGGCCGAGCGGGTGCAGTTGAAGGTCGGCCGCAGCGGGCAGGTATTCGCAAGGCCGTTGCAGCGGGGCGGTCTTTCGCTGTGGATGTCAACCGTTCGGTATTGAAGGGATGGAAGAATGCAGCTCACGGAGCTAGGCGCCAAGGTAGCGCAGCAAGGACCCGAGGAACGCAGAAGAGTGCTTGATCAGCTATGCAACGATGCGGAGATCTCTGACTATATGAAAGGAGTCTGCTACGACACAGTTGCGTTCTGCTTGTTCCTCGGTGGGAAGGATATCTCGGTTGAACAACTTCTGAACACCAACGGTCAGGCCTGGCTTGGGATCTTCAATTTCGATGCTGGGACAGCATGGCGAGGCGAGGAAATTTCGCGGGGAAGTGGCGTCGGGTTCAAACGGGTTGGTGACTACAGTCCGGGGTACTTCCATGCCGCAGTCGCAGTGGGTGGAACGGACGTACGTGGGGTCAATGCGAACTACTTGACGCCGGGTTGGTCAGCCGTCTTTGACTTGGCCAAAATCTCGACGGATAAGGCCGGTGTCTACCAGCACGACAACCAGCCGATTGAGGTGCGGTACGTATAGCGGCTGTTGACTTTCCGTCGAACATTCGCAGACGTTACAGGCAGCAGTAAGGGCGCGTTTGGTCAGGATGCGTCGATGGGTATCCTATCAGCCAGCGGCGAGGCCGGGTGGGGCTGATGCGAGCGCCGCGTGGATGGCTTCGATGAGGGCCAGCGCGGCCTGTTCGGTCAGCTCGACGGCGACCCGGGCGGATGGTCCGCGCTGGTAGTTGGCGAAGTCGATGTTGACGGTGTGCTCGTACGGGGCGTGCTGCGGATGGTCGACGTACACGACCGCCTCGCGCAGCGCGAACCAGCCGTCGGCGCCCTTGCCACTGCCCTCAATGGCGATCTTCTCGGTCAGGTAGGTGCACATCGGCGCTCCTCAGCCAGCTACTGCTGTCCGGCTCTGTTCTTCAGCCAGCAAGATAGTGGCCGAAGAAGTCGAAGATACGGCGCCAACCGTCGACCGCGGCCGCCGGCCGGTAGCTGGGTCGGTCCACCGCGAAGAACGCATGGCTAGCCTCGGGGTAGGTGTGGAACTCGAAGGTCTTGCCAAGCCGAGTCAACTCCTGGCCCAGCTCGGCGGTCTCGGCGGGTGAGGGGTGCGTGTCGTCCTCGCCGAACAGGCCGAGCAGCGGGCAGGACAGTTTCTCAGCCAGCCCGATCAGCGGCGTTACCTGGAGCGGAAACCCCTCTGGCGGGGTGGCAACGATGAACGCGCCGTAGCAGTCCACGGCGGCGTCCAGCGGCAGCGAGCAAGCGGCCAGGAACGCCTGCCGGCCGCCCGAGCAGTACCCGATGACGCCAACCTTGCCGCTGGCGGCGGGCAGCGCCCGAAGCTGCTTCGCCGCACCGGCCACGTCGCCGAGCAGCCGCTCGTCGGGTACGCCACCGCCAGCCCGCGCGACCGCCGCGGCATCGTCCGGGCTGGCGCCAGGCGCTTCCCGCCAGTACAGGTTCGGGCAGATGGCCGCGTACCCGCCGGCTGCGAAGGTACGGACGATTTCCTTCATCGCCGCGTCGTAGCCGGGCATGTGGTGGATCACCACCACTCCGCTAACTGGACCACCAGCCGGCTCTGGGTCCAACGGCCGGGCCTGGTACGCCTCGATCTCCTCACCGCCATGCCCCGTGATCATCACAGTCTCGGCCGTCATCGCGTCACCCACGGTTGCGACCTTACTCGCCGCGGCATGCGGACCGTCAGGCCCGCCGACCAGCGGGCCCGCTGGCAAGGAGACGATCTCGTGTCGGCCACGTTGCGAAAGCCCATGAAGGCGAGTGCGCTGACACTCGTACCCCGCTGATGTTTATGCCGACAACCGGTTTGTCCGCATGAACGGCTATGTGATCTTTCCGCCGCGACCGGGGTAAAGGGTTCCCTGGACAATGCGGTGGTGGCTTCGAAAGAGTCGCTCGCTGGCCGTAGGATCGCGTTCATCGGCTGTGCCAGCGATGGATGCGGCGACTGCCGGCGCGAATGCGAAAGGGGGCAGGATGGGACAGGTGCCGCGGGAGTTGACACCGAGCCGTTCGGCGCGGGATCTGTTTGGTGCGGAGCTGCGGTACTGGCGGGAGCGTGGCGGGATCTCGCAGGCGCGGCTGGGCAAAGTGGTGGCCTACAGCGGGGATCTGATCAGCAAAGTGGAAAAGGCCGAGCGTTGGCCGCTGCAAGGGATGGCTGAGGCGTGTGACGTCGCGTTGGGTACCGGCGGTGCGCTGAGCCGGATCTGGCCAACCGTGGAACAGCAGCGGTGCCGCGAGATCGAAGAGGCCGAGCACCGGCTAGCCGAGGGCATCGCCGCCGCTAGCGGCGGCGACCCGATGCCGGCTGGGACGCTGGTACGGGAGGCGGCGGCGCAGATCGGGTCCCGCCTCGCGTCGGGGCCGGGTGACGCCTACTGTCGAGGGCACGGTGTTGAGCTCGACCACAGCGAGGCCGAGGTGCGGCGGGAGGTGGTCATGACCGCGCACGAGGGCAGTGAGCACGCCGAGCATGCCGAGCGGCGGGACATCGGCGAGGCGACCCTGGAGCAGCTTCGCGTCGAGGTGGTACGGCTGTCGCGCGAGTTCACGACCGGGCAGCCGTTCTCGCTGTTTGCGCAGATGCGGCGGGTACGGGCCCGTATCTACGCAGCGCTGGACCGGCGGCTGTGGCCGCGCGACCAGACCGAGCTGTACTTCCTGCTGGGTTGCCTGAACGACCTGATGGCATGCGCCGCCGATGACTTGGGCTACCCGCAGGCCGCCGAGGAACTGCTCCGCGCCGGCTGGGCGTACGCCATCGCGATCGACCACCGCCCGCTGATGGCGCGGCTGTGTTCGATGCTCGCCTACATCGCTTACTGGCACGACCGTCCCCGGCAGTCCCGCGACCTTGCCGCGAGGGGTCTTGAGTACCTCGCCGATGGCCAGGAAGCCGCCCAGCTTCACCTCCTGTACGGTCGGGCGGCGGCGCATCTTGGCGACAGCGACACGGCACGTAGCGCGATCACCGCCGCGTACCAAGCCCGCGAGCGCGAGCACCACGACGAGCTGCTGGAGATTGGTGGCGAGTTCGGCCTGTCCCAAGCCAGCCAGCACTTTCTCGCCGGCTCGGTGCTGACCGAGATCCCCGATGCGGCCGGCGAGGCAGTCATTGAGCTGCAGCGGGCCACCAGCCTGTACGCGGCCGGGCCCGAACCCGGCGAGGACCACCACTACGAGTTCACGGCGCTGGCCCACATCGACTTGGCCATCGCTCAGCTCCGGCTCGGCGCATTCGACGCCGCGACCGCTGCTGTGGAGCCCGCGCTGTCCCTTCCACCCGCCCAGCGCATCGACCCACTGCCTGCTCGGCTCGGCCGGGTTCGCGCCGAACTCGCCCGCTCCCGTTACCACGGCGACGCTTCGGTGGCCAGCCTGGACGAGCGTATTGAGGACTTTACTCGCCAGAGCATCGTCACCGACCTCGGCGATTTGCCCGGCCGCAGCTAATCCGGTCGGCGCCCACCTTGCGAGACATCCTCGCCGACCACGTCGTCAATCTGTCCACAATGGACGGTTAGCTACCAACTGCCAGGTGGTGGCTGTTGCAGCGTTGTCCCCTAGGGGTTGTACGACGTACCGTCCGGATACACAGCCTTCGTAGCCGGGTAGGTGACCGTGACCCAGCACCCGCACCCGCATCCCCACGGCCATGACCACGGACCTGGGACCAGCTCTCGGTCGGTACGGATGTGGTCGGTGCTGCGGCACGTACTGACCCCGCACAGCCACGACACCGCAGACCGGGTCGACACCGCACTGCAGGCCAGCCGGCGGGGGATGCGGGCGTTGTGGATCTCCTTCGCAGTGCTGTCCGCAACCGCAGTAGTACAGGCGATCCTGGTCATCGCCACCGGCTCGGTGGCGCTGCTGAGCGATACCTTGCACAACGCGGCCGATGCCCTGACCGCGGTCCCGCTGGGCATCGCGTTCGTCGTTGGCCGCCGGGCCGCCACCCGCCGGTTCACCTACGGACTGGGCCGCACCGAGGACCTGGCCGGGCTGGTGATCCTCGCCGTCATCGCCACCTCCGCCGGGCTGGCAGCCTGGCAGGCGGTCGACCGGCTGATCCACCCGCGGGCGGTGACGAACCTCGGCTGGCTGGCCGCTGCAGGCGTGGTCGGGTTTCTCGGCAACGAGGCGGTCGCCCAGTACCGGATCCGGGTCGGTCGCCAGATCGGCTCGGCCGCGCTGGTCGCGGACGGGCTGCACGCTCGTACGGACGGGTTCACCAGCTTGGCCGTGCTGCTGTCTGCTGGCACCGCCGCAATGGGCTGGCGGTGGGGCGACCCGGTGCTCGGCCTGCTGATCGCCGCGGCCATCCTGGCGGTGCTGTGGCGGGCCGCTGGCGAGGTGCTGGCCCGGTTGCTCGACGCCGTGGACCCGGCGCTGCTGGCCCGCGCCGAGCTGACCCTGGCCGGCACACCCGGCGTACTCGGTGTCGGCGGGCCCCGGCTGCGCTGGGTCGGGCACACTCTGACCGCCGAAGCCGAGGTCGACGTCGACCACCGGCTCAGCCTGATCGAGGCCCATCACATCGCGCACGACGCCGAGCATCGGCTGATGCACGCGCTGCCGCGGCTCGGCCGGGCGTTGATCCATGTCCACCCGGAAAGCCCGCACGGCCAGCAGCAGCACGACTTGAACGATCACCATCGGAGCGAGCAGACCCCGGATCACCAGCTCTGACGGCGCTTTGGCTGACGCTCCGGCACGGCGGGTTACCCGACCACAAACGGTATCTTGGCGATGTACTGCTGATAGAGCTTGATGGCGTCCGGCACTGGCAGGTCCCCCAACTCTACAATGATCTGCAGTCCATCCAGCTCCACGTTGCATGCCTCTGCCGCGCTCAGCCGGGCGGTGAAATCCTGTGATTTGTACATGGTCGTTGAGATCACTGCCACCAGCGAGACAACTAATGCACCGACGCACAGCACCTGCCACACCGTCGATGATTTCTCCAGCGCGAGACCGGTTTGGGCTGAGTTGACGAACGATTGGCCCCCTAACGCCGGACCGGCGGTAAGCGCTGCTGCTACAGCGCTGCTGATGACGCTGAGATTGGCCAGCCGACCGGTACGCGATCGTACAGTGCGTACGAAGGCGTTGATGCTCTCTCGTCGCGCCGTGATCCGTGCCAGCAGTTCCTGCCGGGCGCCAGCATCATTATTCATTTCATTCTCCATTCGGTCGCCCGGCGGGGGACGGTACGGCAGGCGAGGATCCCAAGCTATTCATCCGGGCTCCGAGTGTCGAGTGCGCGGTGACTGAGGCGCGGTGACCGAGGTATGGACCGTGGGCGCCGCGGGGAGAGCCGCGGGACGAGGCCAGGACGGACCTGCACGCGAGCAGCGTGCCAGCGAGCACCCGTACCGCTGCGTACTCCGTCCTAGGCCCCCTGATCGTGGGTGCACCGCCCCGACGGGTCCATCCTGTACCCGTTCGCTACTGCGGTCGAGTGACGGGCGGTGGTCTGGCTGGGTGGCCATTGCGAGTTCTCGTGTACGCCGCCTGGGCAGCACTTATGGTCGCGGCACGAGGACGGCTGGCAGTTGTTGGGGGGAACAATGGCCGACACGTCGGTTCGGCGCGATGTCGAACAGGTCGCGCGTTGGGTGCTGGAACAGCTAGCGGCCGAGGAGTTGCCGTACCTGCCGGCGGTGTGGGCGGCCCAACTGGCTGACCCGGTGCTGCCGGGGGAGGCTGATCGGCACGGCTCGCTGCTCGGTTCGGAGCTAACGGTCGTTGCTGCCGCTTGGACGCCGTGGGTGGTCAGCGTACTCACCGATGTGCTGACGGAGCTGGCCGCCCAGGCCGGCACTGACCTCGCCCAGCAGGGCTGGCGTCGGCTCGGTCGGTTGGTGCGGCGCCGGCTGCGGCGACACCGCCCGCAGCGGGGACCGTCGCGACACGCGGCCACCCAGGCCCTCACCAGCGGTGTTCCGCCGTTGACCGGCAGGCAGCGCGAGGCGGTCTGGAACCGGGCGTACCAGTTAACCCGCCTCCAGGGGCGTACCGACGAGGAGGCCAGGCGGTTCGTCGACTTGTTGGTGGCCGGCATGTGCGGCGATCGCACTTGATCCAGCCGCCGATGCTGCCACGATTGGCTCGCCGGCGCAGCCAGACCGGTCCACCCGCCGGTCCGCCCGCTGAGCCGGCCGGTCTGGACCGGTCACTGCTGCCGAGGCCGACCACCACCCGCTACCTATTGCTGGTGTTGATAGTGGCCGCGAGCGGCATGTTCGCCGCCCGCTGGGTGCTGGTGCTCCGCCGGAACAGTTGGCCGCAGCCGAACCTGCGATGCGTGGCCGGGCTAGCCGCTGGCGGGCCGGCCGGCGCTGCGGTGCGTACGTTCAACCGTTGCCTAGACGCGATCCGGGTTGAGCAGCAGCTCGTGGCGTTGGCGGGTCCGGTAGTCCTCGGGCTGCTGGCGATCGCGGGATGTGCCCTCACCCCGCTGCTGCAGCGGGCGTGGTTTCGGACCCGCCCGGTGGACGAGGCGGTCCGGCCGGTCGTCGCCGCGGCACTCGCGGAGGCCATGGTCGGCAGCCGGCTCCGCCGGTCACCGCAGGTGCTGGTGGCACACCGCCGGCTGCGGCTGGACGGGCTGAGCTTCGGCTGGGCCGGTCGGTACTGGATCGCGGTGGGCGCCAGGTTGCTGCCGGAACGGGACGGGCTGCGTGCGGTGCTTTCCCACGAGGTGGGACACCTGCGTAACCGGGACGTCGCTCGTACCTACCTGGCGCTGTGGTCCGGGGTCGCCTTCGCGGTGGTCGTGGTGGGTCCGCTGGTGGTCGACGCGGTTCGGTACGGGGTCGCCGGCGCACTGGGGTGGCGGCTGGCGGTCCTGGTGGCGACGGTGTTCTTTGGGTTGGCCGCGGTGGTACGGGTCCGCGAGTACGACGCCGACCTGGCCGCCGCGGCCGCCGGGTTCGGGCCGGTGCTGCTGACGGCGTTGGCGGCGATACCGGGTCGCGCCGGCCAGGGTCGTACGAGACAGGGCCGCGCCGGCTGGCGGCCCGGCCGGCTGCACCCGTCGCGGCAGGCCCGGCACGCAGTGCTCCAACACCCCGAGCTGATCATGAAACTGGGTTCCGCCGAGGCGTTCTTCACCGGCCTGGCCGGCGCGATCGTGTTCAGCCAACTGGCATTGCTGGCCGAGGGGCTGCTACCACATCGGGTGCTGCTGGCGTACTGGCTGGCCGGAGCGCTGACCGGGGTGCTGGTGGGTGGGGTGGTCGGTGTTGCCGGCTGGCGGGCGGTGCTGGCCGCCAGGGAGTACGGCCGGCCGCCGCCGACCGGCTGGCTGCCCGGCCTGGCGCTGGGCGCTGGGTTTGTCGCCGGCAGCCAACTGTTCCTCGGGTCGGCCGGCACGTGGTACCGGGTGATCGCAACCGCGCCGGACCGGGCCGCCGACCTGTCGCTGCTCACCGCCCGACCGGCGGTCGCGTTAGTGATGGTCGCGTTGGCCGGTGCCCTCGGCGTGGTGCTGGTGCGGTGGATGATCACCGCTGCCGGCGGCTGGCTGGCCGAGCCCCGGCACCGGCCCCCGCCCCGGTCGCTGTGGCCGGCTTGCCTCGGCCTCGCGGTCGGGACCGGCCTGGTCGCCGCGGTTCCGATGGGAAGCTGGGGGCTGGCCCTGCGGCTGGCCGCCGATGGCGACCGGGCCACCCAGCTCGTGGCGACGATGGGTGGCGGTCAGCTCGCCGCCGGGCTGGTGGTCGCCGCCACGGTCGGTCTGGGCTACCTGATCATCGGCTACCTGGTCGCCGGCGCCCGACACCGGGCCGGCCCGGCAGGTCCGCACCGGCTCTCGTGGTGGGGGTGGCGTACGGCCGTCGCCGCGACCGTACTGATATCAGCCGTAGCACTGGCCCGGATGAATGCCGGGGCCGTCCCGGCCGCACTCCCACCGCCGCCGGTGTCGAATGCCGCCAGCCCGTTGCAGGGGCTGTTGGCCTGCCGGTGGCTGGTCCAGGCGACGGAGCAGGGCAGCGTTGCTGGGCCGATGGAACCGATGGATCTGCAGCGGCTGGCCGGACTGCTGAACGCGACCGACGACACCCCGCTGCGCACGATTGGCCGCGCGCTGGCCGACGGCGAGCCCCAGCAAGCCGGTCTGGCCTTCGCCAGCCGCTGTGACCTGCTGTCCCGGTACGGCCGCTTTACCACCACCACCCGCTGATTTGTCGATACCCGTAAGGACACCCGATGACTTCGTTGCCCGCCCGGTACGGTCGCCGGCTCGCCTTGGCCGCGTTCCCAGGGGCAGCCTGCCTGGTGCTGGCTGTCACGGCCGGCTGCACGACCCAGACCATCCAGGGGCCCCTGTACACTCCGGCTCCACCGCCGCCCGCGCCGGCCGACCTGACCCGCGCCCTGCTCGACCCCGCTGACCTGACCGGGTTGAGCGACACCTACCGTACGGACATCCGTCAGGACCCGGACAAACCGACGTCGGCGACCCGGCCGGAGTGCCAGGCCGCGCTCGACCAGTTGGAGCTGGACCAGCCCAGCCAGTCCGGGGTGGTCCAGGCTCGGGCCAACTTCGCTGCCAGCGACAGCGCAGCCAGCGACAGCGGCCCCTGGCTGCAGGAGGTGATCCGCAGCTATCCCGGCGACGGCGCGGCGAACGCTCTATCCACCGCCCAGGCAACGCTGGCCGGCTGCGGCACCTTTACCGTCGGCTACCCCGACGGATCGCAGACCCAGCTCACCGTGCAGCCGGTCGCCGTACCCCACATTGGCGATCAGGACTGGGCGGTGCAGATCACCGCCGACACCGGGGCGCTGCGGCTGACCGACACCCTGGTGCTGGCACGGGTCAAGGACGTCCTGCTGATCGTGTCCCACGCCACCACCTCGGCCGCGCCGATCGCCGAGATCACCACCATCGCCAACCGCGCGGTCGCCAAGCTGGCTACCTCCTGACTGTTGGATGCGAGGGATCCGCGAAGTGAGCCGCTGGACCTGCCCACGCTGTGACCGGGAGTTCGGCCGCCCGCACCAAGCGCATGTCTGCGTGCCCGGCTGCTCGCTGGCGGAGTGCTTCGCCGGCCACCCGGCGGTCCTGCGGGAGGTGTATGACGAGCTGATCGCGCATGTGCGCACGCTTGGGCCGGTGCATTTGGACGTGGTACGGGTCGGGGTGTTCATCAAGCACCAGTGGAAGCTGGCCGAGATCCGGCCAATGGCCAGTAGGCTGTCGCTGGAGGTGGTGCTGCCACGGGTGGTCGAGGACCTGCGGGTCGTCCGGCGGATTGGGTTGGCCGGCGGGCGTACCGTGCACGTGGTCCGGCTCGCCAGCCGTGAGGAGGTCGACGACCAAGTGCGCGGCTGGCTGACCGAGGCGTACCTCGCGGCCGGTGGCTGACCGCCGGCTGCCCCGGCCGGTCCCGTCGCCGGTGCCCCGACCTGTCCCGCCGGCCTCTAGGCTGGTGGGATGCCGGAACTGCCTGAGGTCGAGGTGGTCCGCCGCGGTCTGCAGAAGTGGGTGGCCGGGCGTCTGATCGCTGCGGTCGAGGTACGCCACCCGCGGGCGGTCCGGCGGCACCTGGCCGGTCCGGCCGACTTCGTCGGGATGCTGACCGGGCGGACGATCACCGGTGCCTGCCGGCGTGGAAAGTACTTGTGGCTGCCGCTGGATTCCGGCGACGCGCTGGTGGGCCACCTCGGGATGAGCGGCCAGTTCCTCGTGGTGCCGCCCGACGCATCCGCCGAGACACACTTGCGGGCCCGGCTGTTGTTCGCCGACGGGGGTCGGGAGCTGCGGTTCGTCGACCAGCGGACCTTTGGGGGGATGGCGGTCGATCTCGGCGGCGCTCAGTTGCCCGGGCCGATCCAGCACATTGCCCGTGACCCGGTTGACCCGGAGTTCGACGATGACGCATTCGTAGTGGCGGTTCGCCGCCGGCGTACTGGGATCAAACGGGCGCTGCTGGACCAGACGCTGATTTCTGGAGTAGGCAATATTTACGCTGACGAGGCGCTGTGGCGGGCCAGGCTGCACTGGGCCCGGCCGACCGAGACGCTGACCGGACCGACGGTGCGCGGGTTGCTGGCTGCGGTCCGGGCGGTGCTCGGCGAGGCGCTGTCTGCTGGCGGCACCTCTTTTGACTCGCTGTACGTCAACGTCAATGGGGAAAGCGGGTACTTCGACCGGTCACTGGCGGTGTACGGCCGCGCGGGCCAGCCCTGCCGGCGCTGCGACACTCCGGTACGCCGGGACCCATTCATGAACCGGTCCAGTTTTAGCTGCCCGCGCTGCCAGCCACGACCCCGCCGGGCCCACTGGTAGCGCTCAGCTCCGACTCCGTTTGCACCGTTAGCGCGAGCACTGGCGGAGCGGGTTACAGGCCGAACATCTCAGTCCACCATTCGCCGGCTGCGAGGTACGCCGCGCCCATCACCCGCGCCGAGCAGTTCAGGATGTTCGCCCGGTGCGGCGGGCTGGCCAGCCACCCGGCCATTACGGCCTGTGGGGTGGGGTACCCGCGGGCGATGTTCTCGCCCACCGGGCCGGGGTACCCCCGGGCTTGAGCGCGTTGCAACGGAGTACTGCCGTTGCTGCCCTGGTGGCTGAACATGTCGTGCACGGCCATGTCCTCGGTATGCCCGCGGGCCGCTGCGGACAGTCGGCCGTCCAGCCGTACCGGCTGGCAACCCTGCTGGAGCCGGGCCGCGTTGACCAGGGCGAGCACCTGCTGCTCTATATCTGCATAGATCGGGGGCAGGGGCACGCGGGTGGCGGGAGTAGCGGCGGCCGTTGGGGCTGGGATCATCGTGCCCAGCGGCGGCACTGCTACTGGCGGCACGGTGCTCAGGATGGCCAGCGGGATGTCGGTGAGCTGCGGGCGGAGCCCGCTGCCGACCACCCGGGGCACCAGGAGCAGCAGGCCGGCGACCACCAAGACGGTGCCAGCCACCTTCACCACGTGGCGGGCAGGCCGCCACCCGCGCGCGGCTTTTCGTCCGGTCGCGGTGGTCCGGTCAGCCCAAATAGACCGGCCTAGCAGGGCGGCCTGGGGGTTGTCGCTGGCGTCGTTGCCTCGGCGCGACGGCACGGCACAACAGTCTAGGGCTGTGGTGCCAGGTCCGCCGGTCCAATTAGCGGCCGGCCGCCGCCGGTCGCTAACCTCCCCTGTCGGTGCCACCTGAACGGGTGGCTCCGCGTTCTCACCGGCTCGCTGGTCGGCATCCGGCGGTCGTACCTGTCAAGATCGTGTATGGGGCCAACGATGCCGAGGGAGAGGTGAGTGGCGTTGATCGTCACGGGCTTCCTGTTGCTGCTGCTCGTGATCGCGCCGCTGGCTGTGTTCTGGACTGCCGGTCGGGAGGTGGTCATCGGCCTGGCCTGTTGCCTTGCTGCGGTGGCCCTGTGGCGTGCCGCGGTACTGCAGGAGCGGCTCCGGGCTGTGCTGGGCCGCCCGGCCACGGCCGCTGACGTGATCCACGTGCTGTCCCGCTGGCTGGCCCAGCGGCGGCGGGACCCGATCGTGTCGCAGGTCGCGCTGGACCGTGGCCAGGAGTACGCGACCGGGGTGCAGGACGGCGCCTACGCGACGCTGGATGAGATCCTGGACCGGCTGGCCGAATTGTTGCGGATGCTGCCTGCCGAGCAACGCGAGTCCTCGGCCACCGACCCAGCCGACCGCCCGGGCCGGTCAAAGAACGATCCGGAGCAGCCCTCCACGCTGACTTCCGGGTCCGCCGGCCAGACCGGTCCCCAGCCAGCAGCCCAGCCTGAACCGCCCGGCAACGAGGGCCGACCGCGCCAAGGTGGGACCGCACCGGCGGCTCCCACCAATCGACCGGCCGGTCCACCAATCGTTGGTCCCCCAGCCGGTCCGGTCACGCCACTTGGTCCTGCTGACCGGCCCGACCTTGGGAGTCAGCCTGGCCCGGGTGGTCAGCGCGGCCCGGGTGGTCAGCCTGGCCCGGGTGGTCAGCCTGGCCCCGCTGACGGGCCTGATCCTGGTGGTCAGCGTGGCTTTGGCGGCAGGGCCAGCTTGGCTGGTGGGTCCGGCCCAACTGGACAGGCTGGTTGGGGGGTCCGGCCGCCGGTGCCCGGGTTTGCGCCGCCGGCGACCCGGCTGCCCGGCGACGCGTACTTGCTGCCCAGCCGTACCTCCTGACCGGTCCGGACGCTGGACCCAGCGGTACCCGGCCGGCATCATGTCGGTGAGCTGTCTTTAACCATCGCTGGCGGGGGAGGGTTCGGGTGCCCGATACTGTCCGGCTCACCGCCTGGGTGGCCGGAAGGGTGCAGGGCGTCGGCTTCCGCTGGTGGGTTCGCGACCGGGCCGGCGAGCTGGGCTTGGTGGGCAGTGCCACCAACCTCGATGACGGCCGGGTCGAGGTAGTCGTCGAGGGAAGCGAGCAGGACTGCCGCGCGCTGCTTGGGACATTGCGTGATCGGGGCGGCCCAGGATGGGTACGATCAGTGGTCGAGCAGTGGTCCCAAGCCCGCGGCGACATGCGGAGCTTCGAGGCGCATTAGCACTCTGGCGCCTGGAGCGCTAGACTAGATCCCGTCCCCACCATACGGCGGTGGAGCCTTCCCCGCATACCTGATTACGTGCGTGCACAAGGAGACGTGCCACGCCTTTCCTGCCCGTGGAGGCCTTTGAGATGGCCAAGGCCCTGCTCGGTTATGTTGCACAGCGCCCTGATCGCCGTCTCCTCGATGAGGTGACATTTCTCCGTACTCGAGTACGTGATCTCGAGGCGGAGTTGGCGCAGCTTCGGGCTGATCGCAACACCGACGAGGTTGACCTCGAAGACGGGCTTCGACGCCTGTCTGAGATTCCCGAGCCAGCGTTTACCTGACGCTGGCGGACCCGCGCCCCGGCCCGGTCACCCCTGTGACCGGGCCATCAGCGCGCCCTCGCTGGTAGGCCCATCAGCGGGGTACACCGGCTGGTGGGCCACCGCTCGCAGCGTGCCGATGCGGTACGTCACCTGTCGCGAGGTAGGGTCGATCCGGCCTTCTCCCCCTGCGGTCTCCCCCTGCAGCCCGGTGCGGTTGCTGCGACGATCGCACCAGCGGGGTGAGGCGCGAAGCATCCCGTTGATACCCCGCCCGGAGAGCAGTGAATCTCAAGAGCCTCACGCTGAAGGGATTTAAGTCCTTCGCCTCCGCGACCCAGCTCCGTTTCGAGCCGGGTATCACGTGCATCGTCGGCCCGAACGGCTCGGGCAAGTCCAACGTAGTCGACGCGATTGCTTGGGTGCTCGGCGAGCAGGGCGCGAAGGCGCTGCGCGGCGGCAAGATGGACGACGTGATCTTCGCTGGCACCGCTGGTCGCCCGCCGCTGGGCCGGGCCGAGGTCACCTTGACCATCGACAATGCCGACGGCGCGCTGCCGATCGAGTACTCGGAGGTGTCGATCACCCGCCGGCTGTTCCGTTCCGGGGACAGTGAGTACGAGATCAACGGACGGGGCTGCCGGCTGCTGGACATCCAGGAGCTGCTGTCCGACTCCGGCATCGGCCGGGAAATGCACGTGATCGTCGGCCAAGGCCAGCTCGACTCGGTGCTGCAAGCCCGACCGGAGGACCGCCGCGGGTTTATCGAGGAGGCAGCCGGCGTCCTAAAGCACCGTAAGCGCAAGGAGAAGGCGCTGCGGAAGCTGGAGGCCATGCAGGCCAACCTGACCCGGATCACCGACCTCACCGTGGAGTTGCGCCGCCAGCTCAAGCCGCTGGGCCGGCAGGCCGAGGTGGCCCGCCGGGCCGCGCTGATCCAAGCCGAGCTGCGCGAGTCCCGGCTGCGGCTGCTAGCCGACGACCTGCTCGACCTGCGGGGCGCGCTGGAGCAGGAGGTCGCCGACGAAACGGCGATCCGGGAACGCCGGACCGTGGTCGAGGAGGCGCTGTCATCGGCCCAAGCGCGGGAGGCTGAGCTGGAGCGACTGATGGCCGCCGCCGCGCCGCGGCTGACCCGGACCCAGGAGACCTGGTACCGGTTGTCCGCGCTACAGGAGCGGTTCGCGGGTACCGCCCGGCTGGCTACCGAGCGGGTCCGGCACCTGTCCGCCGAACCGGAGGACAGCCGTACCGCCCGCGACCCGGCGGCGATGGAGCGCGAGGCGGCCGAGATCCGGAGCCAGGAGGCCGCGCTGGAGCAGGAGTTGTCCGGTGACCGGCAGCGGCTGGCCGACGCGGTGGCCGACCGGCAGGACACCGAGGCGCGGCTGGCCGAGGCGGAACGGGCGCTGGTTGCCGCCGCCCGGGCGGTGGCCGACCGCCGGGAAGGGCTGGCCAAATTGACCGGCCAGGTCAACGCGCTACGCAGCCGGGTGAACAAGGCGGCCGAGGAGATCGAGCGGCTGTCCGCCTCGATCACCGACGCGCAAGCGCGGGCCAGCACCGCCCGCGCCGACTTCGAGAAGCTGCAGGGCGAGGTCGGCGCGCTGGACACCAACGAGGTCGACCTCGACGCCCGGCATGAGGCCGCGACAGTCGCCCGCGAGGAGGTCGCCGCCCGGGTTCGCGAGCTGGCCGACGCCGAGCGAGAGGCCGAGCGGGAACGGTCCACCTGGACGGCTCGGCGGGAGGCGCTGACGCTCGGGCTGAGCCGCAAGGATGGTGCCGGTGCGCTGCTGGCGGCTGGCCCCCGGGTACCCGGCCTGCTTGGCTCGGTCGCCGCGTTGCTGGCGGTTGAGGCCGGGTACGAAGCCGCGCTGGCCGCCGCGCTGGGGGGTGTCGCCGACGCGGTCGCGGTGTCCAGTGTGGACGGTGCCGTGGCCGCGCTGGAGCTGCTGAAGGCCGACGACGACGGCCGGGCCGGGCTGCTGGTCGGCGGCTGCCCGGCGGACACTGGTACCGACCGGGCGAGCTGGCCGGCGTTGCCTGGCGGGGCCCGCTGGGCAGTGGACCTGGTACAGGCGCCGGTCCCGTTGCGGCCGGCGCTGTCCCGAGCGCTGGACCGGGTGGCCGTGGTGCCTGACCTGACCGCGGCCCGGGCACTGGTGGCCGCCGAGCCGGGCGTACGGGCGGTGACCCCGGACGGTGATTTGCTCGGCGCCGACTGGGCGGTCGGCGGCTCGGCTAGCGCGCCGAGCGTGATCGAGGTGCAGGCCGCGGTCGATGAGGCGCAGCAAAAGCTCACCGAGGCCAATGTCCGGCAGCAGAACCTGGCCGAGGAGCTGGCCCGGGCGCGGGCCGAGCGGGAGCGGTGTACGGCCGCGGTAGAGGCCACTTTGGCCGCGCTGAACGAGTCCGATGCCCGGATGAACGCGGTCGCCGAGCAGCTCGCCCAGCATGGTGCCGCGATCCGCTCGGCTACCGCGGAGGCCGAGCGGCTGGGCAAGGCCCGCGCTGAGGCGGAGAGCGCCCGAGACCGCGACGCGGACGGGTTGGCCGACCTGGAGCAGCGGCTGGAGCTGGCCCAGACCACCCCGGTCGAGGAGGAACCGTCCACTGCGGACCGGGATGGTCTGGCCACGGCCGCCAGCGCCGCCCGGCAAGTGGAGATGGACGCCCGGCTGGCAGTCCGTACCGGCGAAGAGCGGGTCCGCGCGCTGAAGGGCCGGGCTGACTCGCTGCTGCGCGCCGCCGAGGCCGAGCGGGCCGCCCGGGCCCGGCAGCAGGAGGTTCGGGCCCGCCGAGTCCACGGCGCGGTAGTCGCGCGGGCGGTGGCCGATGCGGCCCAGTATGCGCTGGCCCGGATCGCGGACTCCCTGCAGCAGGCCGCCGCCGAGCGGGACGAGGTCCAGCAGGCCCGGGTGGTACGCGAGGGCGAGCTGCTGGCCCTGCGGGCCCGGACCCGGGAGCTGGCCGGCGAGCTGGACCGGCTGACCGATGCGGTGCACCGCGACGAGGTGGCTCGGGCCGAGCAGCGGCTACGGATTGAACAGTTGGAGACCAAGGTCGTCGAGGAGTACGCGCTGGACGTAGCGACCTTGCTGACCGAGTACGGCCCGGACGTACCGTTGCCGCCCACCCCGCAGGAGATCGCTGAGTACGAGCAGGCCAGGGACCGCGGCGAGCAGGTGATCGTGCCGCAGCCGCTGCCGTACCACCGGCCGACCCAGGAGAAGCGAGCCGCCCGGGCTGAGCGCGACCTGGCCCTGCTCGGCAAGGTGAACCCGCTGGCCCTGGAGGAGTTCGCCGCGCTAGAGGAGCGGTACAAGTTCCTCGGCGAACAGTTGGAAGACCTCAAGTCCACCCGGCGTGACCTGCTGCTGGTGGTCAAGGAGGTCGACGAGCGCATCCACGACGTGTTCAAGTCGGCATTCGAGGACACTGCCCGGGAGTTCGAGGTGGTCTTCCGGACCCTGTTCCCGGGCGGCGAGGGCCGGCTGGTGCTGACCGAGCCAGACGACCTGCTCGCCAGCGGCGTGGAGGTGGAGGCCCGGCCACCGGGCAAGAAGGTCAAGCGGCTGTCGCTGCTATCCGGTGGGGAGCGGTCGATGACCGCGGTGGCGCTGCTGGTGGCGATCTTCCGGGCTCGGCCGTCGCCGTTCTACGTGATGGACGAGGTGGAGGCCGCGCTGGACGACATCAACCTCGGCCGGCTGCTGAACTTGATCGAGCAGCTCCGCGAGTCCAGCCAGCTCATCGTAATCACCCACCAGAAACGGACCATGGAGATTGGCGACGCGCTGTACGGGGTGAGCATGCGCGGCGACGGCATCTCCCAGGTGATCAGCCAGCGGCTGCGTGAGCGCGAGTCGGCCTAAATTACCTGAACCGATTACCTGGACTGATTATTGGATTGGATTACCTGGACCGGCCAACCGGGCCGCTGGTGGCTCACCAGCGGCCCGGCTTGGTCAGACGGAGCCGTACAAATGGGTCAGTACACGCTCACCCCGTAGACCGAGAGCGGCTCGGTCACCGGCTGGAAGAACGTGATGCCGCCGGAGGTGCAGTCGCCGCTGCCGCCGGAGGTCAGGCCATAGGCCTTGGTGCCGGAGTACAGCGAGCCACCGCTGTCGCCACCTTCGGCGCACACCGTGGTTTGAATTAGCCCCGTCACGGTGCCCTCTGCATAGTTCACCGTGGCGTTTAGTGCGGTCACCCGGCCGCTGTGGACACCGGTGGTGCTGCCCCGGCGGTAGACCGTCTGGTTGACGCTCGGCGTGCCGGCCGAGGTGATGTCCTGGCTGCCGACCGTGCCCGGGTGGTTGGTGTAGGAGGTGCTGTACTGGACGATGGCGTAGTCGTTGCCCGGGAAGCTGCTGCCTGCGGTGGTACCGAGCAGCGTGCTGTGGCCGGAGTCGCTGTACCACGTGGAGGCGATGTTGCCGCAGTGCCCGGCGGTCAGGAAGTAGTAGGTGCTGCCGCTGCGGACGTTGAAGCCCAGCGAGCAGCGGTACTGCCCGCCGTAGATCGCGCTGCCGCCGGAGATCCGGAGGCTGAACCTCCCGGGTACGCTCTCCACCCTGGCCGCGGCACCGAACCGCCGCGCCACCGAGGTGATCTTCGCTAGTCGGGCGCCGGTCACGGTCTGGTCAACCGATACGACCACTTGGTCGCTGACCGGGTCGACGGCCCAGGCGGTGCCGGGGATGCGGGCTGAGGAGTTCAGCGCGCTGGTCACGCTGGTGAGCAGGGCAGCGCTGTGCGGGACCAGCCGCGGTACGGCACCGGCCGCCTGCACGGCCTGTGCGGTGGCGCTGTCGGTCACGTCGACGACCAGCTTCCCGGTGCTGTCCAGGTAGTTGCCGACCGTACGAGTACCGAGCTGGTTCACCGCGGCCAGCGTCGCCTCGGTGCTGGCCACCACTGGGGACCTGCCAGGGGTGGCCAGCGCCGGGTGGGCCGCAAGCAACGCGCCAGCCACCAGGGCGGTGGTTGCCGTCGTCAGTGCGGCGGAGCGGAAAGCGGACTTCGTGAGTCTCACATGAGCCTCCAGAGGGAGGGGCGCGCCGGGGTTAGCGCGCCGGAGGCGACTGGTGTCTGGGCGGGTTGCCCACCCGGGCCACCTGCGCACCCACGGGTCTGTGGGGTATGTCGGGCGGTTGCCGGCTTAACACCAGACGGGTGGATTATCGGCACCTCTCTTGAATTCGCACAAGAGCTATGCTCCCCATTGGGTAGCTAAGCTTGCCTCTCTTGGCCGTCGAATCCAGCCGCCCTTCGAAGGCTCTACTGCCGGACCTGTGGGCGAGTTGATCTCCGCGTTCGGGTTGTGATCGTGGAATTGGGGATGCCGTACCGCGGCGAGGTCCTGGCCTGGTCCTGGCCTCTTGAAGGTCTGACCAGCGGAAGGTACGGCGTGCGAGGAGTCCGCCTTGTTCCGGCGTGTCCTGGTGTCGAGCACTCGGCAGTCGAGGACCGCGGGAGGTACCGGCGTCAATGGGTAGCAGCGGCTCGTGCTTGCATTGCTACCAGCACCGCAGGGGGGTGTGGCGGCGGCGCTGATCGGCACCGGGGTGGGATGAGGCCAGCCGGGTGGACTAGGCGGCCGAAGGGCCGTGGTCCCCTCCATGGCGGCCCGGGTGCGCCACCCACCCGTCGCCCTATCCCTGACCCCAGCAAGTGGGCACCTGTTGCCGCTATGAAGCAGCAACAGGTGACCAGTTGCCCCCAGGCGACGTATCGGGCGGCCTTCGATAAGCGAGGTCACGGCGTACCCCATCCCACGATCACACAGCGGACGGGAGATCAACTCACCCATAGGTTCGGCAGGAGAGCCTCCTCGAGGCTCACGAGGCTGTGACCGGACGTTCTGGGTGATGCGCATCTCCGCACAGCTCTGCGAGGATCTAAGCCATGGTGTACGTGCTGATCGCCCTTGTGATCGTCGTGGTTGCGGTGTTGGTCGGGGTGGGCCTGCTGGTCGGCCGCTCCCGGCGGCCCGCTCCGCCGACCGAAGCACCGCCGGCTGCACCACCCGTTGCGACCCGACCAGAAGGCACGGTCGCTGGACCGACCACTATCCCGGTCCCAGTTCCTCCCGAGTCGACCGCCGGACCCATCCCGGAACCAGTGGTCGAGCCCGACCCTGCCCTGGCCGAGGTCCCCGGCCTGGTCGAGGCCCCTGAGCTGATCGAGGTACCCGAGCCGGTTGAGGTACCCGAGCCGACCGCCGGCCGGCTGGTCCGGCTCCGGCACCGGCTGGCCCGCTCGCAGTCCACCTTGGGCCGAGGTCTGCTGACCTTGCTGTCCCGCGAGCGGCTGGACGAGGACGTCTGGGAGGAGATCGAGGACACCCTGCTGACCGCCGACGTAGGGGTGGCCGCAACCATCGACATTGTGGACCGGCTGCGGATCCGGACCAAGGTGCTCGGCACCCGGAGTGAGCCTGAGCTACGTGGCCTGCTGGCCGAGGAGCTACTTGCCGCGCTCGGCCCGGACGTCGACCGCGGCTTGGCCACCACCCGGCACGACGACCGGCCGGCGGTGTTGCTGGTGATCGGAGTCAACGGCACCGGCAAGACCACGACCTGCGGCAAGCTGGCCCGGGTGCTGGTCGCCGACGGGCGTACCGTGCTGCTCGGGGCGGCCGACACCTTCCGGGCCGCGGCCGCCGACCAGTTGCAGACCTGGGGCTCACGGGTCGGCGCGCAGACCGTCCGCGGCCCCGCCGGCGGTGACCCGGCATCGGTGGCCTTCGACGCGGTCAAGCGCGGTACCGAGGCCGGTGTGGACGCGGTAGTGATTGACACCGCCGGCCGGCTGCACGCAAAAATCGACCTGATGGATGAGCTGCGCAAGATTAGGCGGGTGGTCGCCAAGCACGGCCGGCTGGATGAGACGCTGCTGGTGCTGGATGCCACCGTGGGCCAAAATGGGCTGGTCCAGGCCCGGGCCTTTACCGAGGCGGTTGATGTCACTGGGATCGTGCTTACCAAGCTGGACGGCACGGCCAAGGGCGGGATCGTGATCTCGGTACAGCGCGAGATCGGCATCCCAGTTAAGCTGGTCGGGCTCGGCGAGGGTCCGGACGACTTGGCCCCGTTCGAGCCCAAGGCATTCGTGGACGCCCTGTTGGGCGGCTGACGCACAATTTCAGGTACGGGTCGTAGGCTGCCGCCGGCTCGGTGCGGCAGTGCCGGCTGGTTGGTGCCGGGTACCGAACGTACCCACCCGGACCGGAGCTGACCGTACGGGTGATCCATAGCGGGCAGACGCGGACACGTCGTGGCGGATGGCCTATCGGCGGAGGTCCGGTAACGCAAACGACACAAGAATCGCTCGATGTTCACATCTCGGAAACAAATTGACACCTCCGGGTGAAACAGGCTCCCGACACTCTCGCATCGCGAATTGCAGAGCGGGCAGGTGCCTGCTCGCTCTCGAAGGGAGGGTCATGGGGATCAACGCGGGTGATACCGCTTGGGTGCTCGCATCGAGCGCCTTAGTACTACTCATGACGCCGGGACTGGCGTTCTTCTATGGCGGCATGGTGCGGTCGAAGACCGTACTCAACATGCTCATGATGAATTTCATTTGCCTGGCGATCGTCGGCGTGCTGTGGGTGCTGTACGGATACAGTCTGAGCTTCGGGCCGGATGCGAAGGCTGGGCTCATCGGCAACCTCAGTCACTGGGGGATGAAGGGAACTATTGACCAAAACGCCTTCCCAGGCTCGGCCGCCACACCGGACACCATCGTCAACGGCCACATCGTGCCGGGCAGTCCGGGCCATCAGATTCCGCTGCTTGCGCTGGTGATGTTCCAGCTCATGTTCGCGATCATCACACCGGCGCTGATCTCCGGCGCTATCGCGGACCGGGCGAAGTTCTGGTCGTGGGGTGCGTTCGTGGCGTTGTGGGTGACAGTGGTGTACTTCCCGGTCGCGCACTGGGTGTTCGACTTCGACGGCACTGACCCGGCCGGCGGAGCGGGTGGCTGGATCGCGAACAAGCTCAAGGCGTACGACTTCGCCGGCGGTACGGCGGTGCACATCAACGCCGGCGCGGCCGGGCTGGCGTTGGCCTTTGTCCTGGGCCGGCGGGTCGGCTGGCCCAAGGACAAAATGCGGCCACACAACGTACCGTTCGTGTTGCTCGGCGCCAGCCTGCTGTGGTTTGGCTGGTTCGGGTTCAATGCCGGGTCGTCGTTGAAGGCGGACTCGATCGCGGCCAACGCCTTCACCACCACCATGGTCGCCACCGCGTCGGGAGTGCTCGGCTGGCTGCTCGTCGAGCAGCTCCGGGACGGCAAACCCACCACCGTGGGCGCTGCGTCCGGAGCGGTCGCCGGGCTGGTCGCGATCACCCCGGCGTGCGCCTTCGTCAATGGGCTGGGTGGTATCGCCATCGGGGTAGTTGCGGGCGCGGTGTGCGCGCTGGCGGTCGGGATGAAGTACCGGTTCGGGTTCGACGACTCCCTGGATGTGGTCGGCGTCCACTTGGTCGGCGGCCTCATCGGCACCATCATGACCGGGCTGTTCTGTACCACAACTGCCGGCGTGGCGGCCAAGAACGGCCTGTTCATGGGCGGCGGGTTCGACCAGTTGTGGCGGCAGGCGGTCGCAGCCCTCACCGTGCTGGTCTACTCGTTCACCCTTGCTTTCATCATTGGCAAGCTGATCGACAAGACCATCGGGTTCCGGGTGAGCGAGGATGACGAGGTGACTGGCGTCGACACCACCGAGCACGCGGAGTCCGGCTACGAGCTGGGTGCAATGACCGGCGCGGGTGGCGCGTACCGGCCGGCGGGCATGACTAATGAGGCGGTGGACGCATGAGGCTGGTGACCGCGATCATCAAGCCGTTCAAGCTCGATGACGTCAAGCATGCGCTGGAGTCCCTCGGCGTACATGGGCTGACCGTGTCGGAGGTGCAGGGTTTCGGCCGGCAGAAGGGTCACACCGAGGTCTACCGGGGCGCGGAGTACACCGTGGACTTCGTGCCGAAGGTGCGCGTCGAGGTGCTGGTCGATGACCATGACGCGGACCGGGTGGTGGAGTCGCTGAGTTCGGCCGCCCGTACCGGCAAGATTGGTGACGGCAAGGTCTGGGTGACTCCCGTCGAGACGCTGATCCGGGTCCGGACCGGGGAGCGTGGTCCGGACGCACTCTGACCCGGCGAAGCTCAAGGCCGCCCGAGAGGTTCTGCTCGGGCGGCCGGAGCTCGTCGGTGCACCGCTCCGCAAAGCACTGACCGAGCTGTACGACCGGTGGCTGTTCGGGCTGGTGCCGAAGGTCCCCGGGGTCGCGCTGGTCGCGGTCGGTGGGTTCGGCCGCCGCGAGCCCGCGCCGCACTCCGACCTTGACCTGCTGCTGGTGCACAGCGGGCGGACCGGCCAGATCGCCGAGATCGCGGACACGATCTGGTACCCGGTATGGGACGCCAAGGTCGGGCTGGACCATTCGGTCCGGACCGTCGAGCAGGCCCTCGCGGTGGCCAAGGAGGACCTGAAGGTCGCCCTTGGTCTGCTGTACGCCCGGCACGTTGCCGGCGACGCGGCGTTGACCGGGCGGCTGCGGGATGCGGTGCTGGATGCCTGGCGGTCTGACGCGGTACGCCGGCTGCCGGAGCTGTTGGCGGCGGTCCGCGAGCGCTGGGTGGCGCACGGCGAAGCCGCGTTCCTGCTCGAACCGCAGATCAAGGAGAGCCGCGGCGGGTTGCGTGACGTGCACGCGCTGCAGGCGCTGGCGGCGGCCCAGCTCGCGGACTGGCCGTCTGGGGCGGTCGGTGCCGGGTACGCCACCCTGCTGGACGTACGGGGCGAGCTGCACCGCCGGGCCGGCCGGGCGATGGACCGGTTGGTGCTGCAGGAGCAGGCCGGGATCGCTGACACGTTGGGGTACCCCAACGACTCGTCGCTGCTGCGGGCGGTCAGCGAGGCGGCTCGGACCGTGGCTTTCTCGGTGGACACCGCGTGGCGACGGGTGGATGCCGAGCTGGTTGCCCGGCGGTCCCGTTGGCGGGGCCGCCGCCGCTCGCCGGAACGTCGGCCGCTGGCTGACGGGGTGGTCGAGCAGGACGGGGAGGTGGTGCTGGCCCGGGATGCCGACCCGTGGTCGGACCCAGTGCTGGTGCTGCGGGCCGCCGCGGCGGCGGCCCGGACCGGCCGGCCGCTGGCGCCGTTCGCGCTGTCCCGGTTGGCCACCGAGTCCAGGCCGATGCCCGAGCCGTGGCCGGCCGAGGCCCGGGACTCGCTGGTGGCGACGCTGTCCGGCGGCCGCTCGGCGATCCCGGTGCTGGAGGCGCTGGACCAGGCCGGGTTGCTGGTCCGGCTGATCCCGGAGTGGGAGCGGGTCCGGTTCCTGGCCCAGCACAACCCCGTACACCGTTTTACCGTGGACCGGCACCTGATGGAGGCGGCTGCCGCAGCCTCCGAGCTGGCGCGCCGGGTAACCCGGCCCGACCTGCTGGTGCTCGGCGCGTTCCTGCACGATATCGGCAAGGGTTGGCCGGAGGCCGGTGACCATTCGGCGATTGGCGCGGAGGTGGCCGGCCGGATCGCGCACCGGCTCGGTCTGGACCGGACCGACGCGGACATCGTCGAGCGGATGGCCCGCTACCACCTGCTGTTGCCGGACACCGCGACCCACCGCGATCTGTCCGACCCGGCGACGGTGCGGGTGGTGACCGACCGGGTGGCCGGTTCGGTTGGGCTGTTGGAGCTGCTGCACACGCTATCCGAGGCCGACGCCCGGGCCACCGGGCCGGGGGTGTGGACCGAGTGGAAGGCCGGCCTGATCACCGACCTGGTCCGGCGGGCCTCCCGGGCGATGACCGGCGCGCCGCAGCCCGCGGCGGTACCGCTGGCGCCCGAGGTGGCAGCGTTGGCCGACACCGGTGAGCTGGCGGTCCGGGTCGATGGCGACCGGGTGACTGTGGTCGCGCCGGACAGCCGGGGGCTGCTCAGCCGGACCGCCGGGGTGCTCGCGTTGCACATGCTGGACGTACGGGCCGCCGACATCCGGACCGTAGGAACGACCGGGGTCAACGTGTTCCAGGTGACGCCCCGGTTCGGTCGGGCACCGGACCTGGCGATCTTGCGGGACGACCTGCGCCGGGCGCTGACCGGCACCTTGCCGCTGGCCGACCGGGTGGCAGCCAAGGAGGCGGCCTACCCGCCAGCGACGTCCAGCCCGACCAGCCCGCCGCCGCGGGTGCTCTGGCTGGATGACGCGGCCACCGATGCCACGGTGCTGGAGTTGCGGGCGGCGGACGCGGTTGGTCTGCTCTACCGGGTGACCTCCGCGCTGGAGCAGTACGCGTTGGACATCCGTACCGCCCGGATCGACACCCTGGGCTCAGCCGTCGTCGACGCCTTCTACCTTGTTGGCGTGGATGGTAAGCCGGTGCTGGAAACTGATCTGCGTTCTGCCGTGGAAAAGGCGGTGCTGGCTGTCGCTGCCGCCTAGGCAGCGCGGCGACCTTGTACCCGCCAAGCCTGGGTTGCCGGCTCCGGTAGGAGGCGCCTTTCGTCAGGTCAAGCGAGAATGAGTACGACGGCGAGTACGGCGATGAACGCGATCAGCATGTAGGCGACGTAGGCATCGAGCCGCCCGTTCTGCAGCCGTCTCGCGGTCCGGGCGACGGTGCGCAGGGGGCGCAGCAGGGGGCGGTAGAGGAAGCGTTCGACGGCTTCGACGACGTCGGAGGTGTAGCCGAGGTGGGCGCCGCCGGCGTCCCGTCGGGGGTCATCGTCTTGGCCTCCGGTCTGGCGTTCGACGGTGCGTAGTTCGGATCGGGTGAGTAGGACGTTGGCCAAGACCTTGCGGGTGGGATTGGTAAAGGCGAAGGGTTTGTACTGGTTTTCTCCCTCGACACCGCCGGTGGCCGAGCGCCAGGCGGGTACCCGGCGTACAACGAACATGCGACGGCGCGAGAAGAGGAAACACAACAGCGCGGCAGCGACCAGCAGGACTGGCAGCATGACGGCCAGCCAGGAAGGCGAGAGGATCGAGAATCCACCGAACACCGGTTGCAAGACCCAGGGTTCCTTCAACGCTGAGGTCGTGACCGCACTAGGAAGCAGTGGGTCGAGACCTGCGCTGATGAACCGGACTTCCAGCGGGGCCAGAGCGGCGACGGCGAGGCAGCCAATGCTGAGCATGACGATTGCGATCTTGCCAAGCGGACCGGTATCGCGGGTGAGTTCTTCTTCGTACGGCCCGCGGGGGCCGAGTACGGTCAGCCCGACGATGCGCACAAAGGCGACGGCGGCGAACCCGGCGGTCAGAGCGACGAGTGCGCCGCTGATGGCCATGGGCAAGGTGTAGCCGAGCGAACCGAGGCGGAACTGCTGCATCAGCGATTCCAGCAGGAACCATTCGGACACGAACCCGGCGGTTAGGGGCAGCCCGGCCAGGGTGAGTGCGCCAAGCGCGAGCCCAGTGCCGGAGAACCGCAGCCGGTGCCCGACGCCGCGGAGTTCGTCGAGTTCGGTGGTGCCGGTGGCGTCCTCGATGCCGGCGGTGGCGGTGAACAGCAGGGCTTTGGCGATCGCGTGCGCGATCATCTGCAGGGTGGCGGCGAGCAGCCCGACCGCGGCCAGCGAGGGTATCCCAGCGGCGGTGCCGATGAGGGCGACTCCGTAGCCCACGGTGATCAGTCCGGTATTCTCCACGCTGGAGTAGGCCACCACCTCGGCGAGGTCGGTCTGCACGGTGGCGTGCGCGATGCCCAGCAGGGCAGTTGTGCCGCCGAGCAGCAGCACTACGACGGCGAGCCAGGCGGGCGGCTGGTGCAGCAGATCCAGGGTGCGCCACAGGCCGTAGAAACCAGCGTTGACCGCGACTCCGGCCATGATCGCCCGCAGCGGTCCGGGCGCGGCCTGGTATCCACGAGGCATCCACACGTGTACTGGGATCAACCCGACTTTGACCGCGAAACCAAGCACTAACACGGCATACACGGCGTCGCGCAGCCCGTTGTGTGGCAGCGCGGAGAACCCGGGAAGTCTGAAGCTTCTGGTCTGGGCGGCGAGTAGCAGGAAGCCGATCAGTAAGGCGGCGCCGCTAATTTTGCCCATCATCACGGTGACGATCGCAGCCGCGGAGTTGCGGCTGTGGTCGCGTTCATGGGCGGTGAGCAGATAGAAAGCCACGGTCAGCGATTCCCAGGCGAAGAGGAACACGAACACGTGGTCGGCGGTGACCACAACCGCGGTCGAGCCCAAGGCCAGCGCGTAGGCACAGCCGAGACCACGGGCCTTGACCCGGTAGGGTTGCACGGCCCAGGTGGCGCAGGCTAGTGAGACCGGAATCGCGACGGCGAAACTGATCACGAGAAACAACCCGGAGAGCCGGTCGACGGTCAGATTCGCCGCGCCGAAGCCGAGGAACGCGTCCAAGCTCAGCCGGATCGACTGTCTGGCCAAGCCCGCGCCCCCGGTGATGGTGAGCAGCACCGAGGCCGCTGCGCCGAGCAGGTAAGGCAACGACCGCGTCCAGGCGCGCCGCACCCCGAGCACGAGGTCGCACAACAGTGCAATGCCGAGTAGCCCTAGGCCGCTGATCAGGACCCATGTCATGATGCTCGCCTGCTGCCAACGGGCAACCGGCCAGTGGCCAGCAGGATCGCGTGGAGCAGGTTGAACGGGCTGGGCGGCGACCCCGGCACCCAGACGTCCACCGGCAGTAAATCACTGACACCGCCCGAAGTGGCGTACGACGGCGAGATCAGTCCGCCACTGACCGCGTCGGTGCCGGCGGCGATCACCACCAGCGGGTGTGGCATGGCCTCCAGCGTGCGGACCAGCGGCGCCACCATTCCGTGCGTTCCGGCTCCGGTGACCAGCAGGATGTCGGCGTGCCGGGGACTGGCGGTGAAGAAGATCCCCAGCCGGTGCACGTCGTACACCGGGTTCAGCAAAGCGAGGATCTCCCACTCCTCGGTACCGTCGGAGCCGGCGTCGACGTGTCTGATGTGGACAGATCGCCGCAACGCCTTGGTGTGGCGGGCCAGCGTTGCGCGGATCCGGGTCAACTCGTCGTCAGATTCGACCAGCTTGGGCACGACGAGGGCAGCCCGCGAGAGTCGGGCGGTGTCGTAACCGTACTGCCAGGCGAACGTCTCGGGCCGCAAAGAGACACAGGCACCGCAGCCGATACAGCGACCTTGATCCAGGTGCACGGCACCGAGTGCCTCGCTGATCGCGCCGGTCGGGCACACCTCGTCGAGCCCTGACTCCCACGCGGCGCCCTCGACCGGACGGGCAAGGGACCGAACGCCGTGCTGGGCGTATTCGTCGGCACGCCTTGGATAGCGGCTGGTGACAATTCCGTTGCGCAGACCACGGACAACCCAGGGCATCTACATCACCACCCCGGCGATCGACACTCCGAAACTGGCCTCGATGAAGGGAAAGTCGGTGAGGATGTCCCCGCGGAAGGTGTGGGAGAACACTGCAAGGTTGTGGAAGGACGCGGAGCGGGGTGCGCACCGCTCCAGCCGCCCGGCCGCGTCCGTGCGGATCAGGTAGAGCACTTCACCTTGGGGTGCTTCGGCCCAGCCCACCGCCTGCCCGGTGCCCTGCTCGATCGGTACGCGTAGCACCTCTTTCCTGGCATTGCCCATCAGATCAAGCACTTGCCGCAGCAAATCGAATGACTCGACCACTTCGTCCCAGCGCACCCGAAGCCGCGCCATCGCGTCGCCGTCGATGTGCGCCGGCCCGGGTTGTCTGCTCAGTTTCGGATATGCGTCGTAGGGGCGTTGCCAGCGCGCGTCGTCGACTTGGCCGGAGGCACGCCCGACGGGGCCGAGAAGCCCGTGGGCCTGCGCGAAGTCCTCATCCAGCGGACCGGTGTCACGCAACCGGTCCAGGAACGACGCGGTCTGCATCAACGCGTCCACATCGGAGAAGACATCGTGCCGCAGAACGCTCAGCCGGGTATGGATCTCTCCTGGTGTGAGCAGTGGCAGCCCCCCGACCCCACCGGGGACGACGACACCGCGGCCGAACCGATTGCCGCATAGTGCGGATACCAGCCGTAGGACGCGTTCCTTATGCCAGCCGAAACGGGCGACGGCCACCGCTAGGCCCGCGGCATCGGTGAGTTTGATGGCCACGTCGAGATGGTTGGCAATGCGCTCCAGTTCCGCGTGCAGCACCCGGACCAGTTGGGCCGCCAGCGGCGGCTGTGTCCCGGCGAGGTCCTCGACCGCGTGGCAAAACGCGAGGGCGTGCGCGACCGAGGCGATACCCTCGACGCGTTCGGCCAGCAGCACGCCGCGTTCGGGTCTGGTGCCCTGGAAACGAACCTCGAGGCCACGGTGCTTGTAATGCGGCCGGATGTTGACGTGCGGGATGTCTTCGCCCGGGGTTTCCACCACGTACTCGACGGCCTCGAATACCCCGGACCGCACCGGGCCATGCGGGATGCTGAACAACCCGGTGCCTATCACGTGGCTGCGCAGTGCCCGCTCATCGGGCGCCACGTGACTGGGATGGAAGCCAGCCCCTGGGCTGGGCAACGGCTCGCCATCGTCGTGGTGCGGCAACACCAGCGGATCCAGCCGCGGGTGGCCTTCAGGAATCAGCCCGAACAAGTCGTGCAGCTTGCGCTCGTACCAGAAGGCAGCAGGTATCTCCCGCGTCAAGGCGGGATACCGGCTCGCGCCGGGCGGCAACGGCAGGTCGACGACGTCGATGCCGGCCTCCTCGGCGAGAATCGCGTGGAGCGTGACGCCCCCGGTGACGTCGCCGTCGCCGATCAACGCGGCGAAGCGGGCGCCGCGATCCCAGCGCGCCAGCAGTTCTTGTCGAGCCATTTCGGTCATCTGCCGCCTCCCAGCTCGGCGACCCCGCGGGCCAGGAGATCGGCGAAATCGGTGGGTGGGTGAATGCCTAGCACGATTAGTACCACCAGCCCGGCCAGCATTGGAGCCACCATCCAGGCGCTCGGTTCTCCGCGGGTCGGGGGGTCTGCGCCAGGTACGAACAGCATCCGCGTGGTGGCCACCGACAGGCCGAGAAACGCGACAGTCACCAGCACGACGAGTACGACGGTGACCGTGTTGTGCGCCGCGGCCAACCCGCCGGCAACGATCTGAAACTCGCTGCGGAACAACCCGAATGGCGGCATCGCCGACAGCGCCAGAACCGCAAGCAGGAACAGCGGCGCGGTCCATGGCAGGGTGTCCAAACCGGACCGGATCGTGCTGGTGTCCTTGGTGCCGTACTTACGCATTAGTACCCCGGCGCCGAAGAACGCGTTACCCTTTGCCGCCGCGTGCGCAATCACGTGCAGCAGAACTCCGGCGATTGCCAGCGGCGCACCGAGCCCAATCCCGATCGCCAGGATGCCCATATGCTCCACGCTGGAATAAGCCAGCAGCCGCTTGAGATCCCGCTGCTCCAGCAGGTACAGCGCGGCGAGCAAGAGCGACAGGACGCCGAACACCAGCAGTACCATGCGCGGGAAACTCGACCCGAGTGTGGTGGAAGCTACCTGATAATACCGAAGCACCGCATAGAAACTCACCGCCAGTAATGATCCGGACAGCATCGCTGACACCGGTGTCGGCGCCTCGGAATGCGCGTCGGGCAGCCAGGTGTGTACCGGGAAAAGGCCCACCTTGGTGCCGAATCCGACTACCGCGAGCATGAATGCGAGCTGCACTGCGGTATGCGGCAACTTGGCCCCGGCAGCCAGCAGCGGCGCGAATGCCAGATCGTAGGAAGAGCCGAGCACAGTGGACCCGGCGTAATACATGACGATCGTGGCCAGCAGAGCTATCCCCAGCCCGGCCGAGGCCAGCAGCACGTACTTCCAGGCTGCCTCGGCCGCCCGATCGGTGTTGTCGAGTGCCACCAGTAACGCCGAGACGACGGTAGTAATCTCAACCGCAATCCATAACAGGGCGAGCCCGTTTACCAGCGGCGCGCACATCATCGACCAGGCGAACAAGTTCAACCCGAGGTAGAATCGCCGCGCGTACCGGGAAAAACCGGCACTGTCCTGTTCGGACTTGAGGTAGCCGATGGAATACGCCGCCGCCGCCGCGTAGAGGAACGTGGTGCCGAGCAGGAACACCACCGACACCGCGTCCGCCCGCAGGAACCCGAACTGCACAGGCCCCCGGACCACGGCGTGGATCAACAAGATGCCAAGCCCCAGGCTGGCTACTCCGACCACTAGGCTGAGCCCCTCGCTCAGCCGGGTCTGGCCAGCGATCGCGGCAAGCGCGGGCGTCAGCGGCAGCGTGACCAGCAGGAGGAGGACGAGCGGCATGGCTACCCCCTCAACCGAGTCAAATGCTGGGTGGACAGCGATTCCGAACGTTGGTGATGCAACTTCATCAGCACCCCGAAGACCACCACCGCGACCAGCAGGTCGAACAGGAACGCCACTTCCAGGATCAATGGCATCCCCGCGGCCACCACAAGACTGGTCAGCGACACCCCGTTCTCCAGCGAGAAAAAGCCGATCGCCTGGGACACCACGTCGCGGCGCACGATCATCAGCACGAATGCCACTAGGATCACCGCCACCGACAACCCCAGCGCGGTGGTGGGCAGCGCCGGGCTGGTGATGTGGAACCGGCCCGTGGCGAAGAACCCGAATGCAGCGACAGCCACTGCGAGCAGCACCTCGCTGGCTACGCCGAGCGATCCGCTGCCGGCGATTTCGGTACCCGCGGCGCGCAGCATCCGTAGCATCAGCCAGGGAACCCCAATCACCTTTAACGCCAGCGACAGCGTGGCCAGTACGTACAGTTCTGGCACGTCGCGGCCGATCGCGACCACTACTGCCAGCACGGAAACGAGCAGCGACTGCGCGGCATACACCCGGATTTGGGCGCGCAGCATCGCGGCGCGCAGCATCACGAACTCGATGAGCAGCACTAAGACGGCCAGCCCGTTGGCCACCCCGGCATATACCTCCGGCGGCGCCACCGCGGGGATTCCGACTGCAACTGGAACCATTAGCCGCCTCCGAAGTAGAGGGTGAACACGGCTAACACTGCAAGCAGGAACGCCGCCGCCGCGAACTCGGTGATCTTGAATAAGCGCAGCTTGGCGAAGGAATTATCGATCATCGCGATCACCATGCCCAGCACCGCGCATTTCGCCAGCAGCGCCAGGATCGCCACCACTATCGCGCCGACGCTGGCCGAGGATGCCAGCCCCCAGGGGGCGATGAATACGTTGAGCAGAATGACAAACAAGATCAACTGTTTCATCGCCGAACCCCACCGCAGCATCGCGAAATAGGGACCGGAATGCTCGAATGGCCGGGCTTCCTCGATCATGCCGAATTCATTAGTGCCGGTATGCGTCTCTACTGGGATCCGGCCGGTCTCATAGAGAATCACCAGCAGCAGCGCGGCGGCGGTGAGCAGGTGCGCCGGCCGTACGATCTGCGCGGTAGACGAGCGCACCGTCGCTGCCAGCGCATAAGGCAGGTCGGTCCCGGTCGTCAGCGCGACAGTGAACACCACGAACAAAACCACCGGCTCTGTGATCGCCCCGAACGTCTTTGCCCGGCTGGCCCCCATCTGCGCATACGGCGAGCCGGTCTCGGCCGCTGCCACCGCGACCACGAAACTGGCCAGCGCCAACACGAAGCCGCCACCAAGAATGTCACCCATATAACCCAGCGATAACGGATACGTGGTGAGCACCGGAATCAACAGCGGCACCGTCAGGTAACACGCCATCGCCCCCAAGGGCGCGGCCAGGAACACCCACGTCGCACCCAGTGGTGCCAGCGATTCCTTCCGGAATAACTTGCCCAAGTCATAGTAAGGCTGCAGCACCTGCGGCCCCCGGCGGCCCTGTAACCTGGCCTCGACCCAGGCGATCATTCCCGACACCCCAGGCGCGGCGAGCAGTACCGTTAGCATCTGCAAGAATTGGACCATGGGGATTGGCACGAGCGCGCTCATGGCGCCACCCCCAACCGGCGTGAACGGGTGGTGTGCCCAGCGGCGACATGATCGGCGGCTGCGGAGCCCGGGTCCACTCGTACCTCCTCTAACCGGCCTGCCAGCGTGCGAACACGAAGGTGGTGCGGGTAGAGGCCATTAGCGGAAGACGTCCGCGGTTAAGGCGAGCCCCATCGCCTATGATCACAGTGTGGCCAACTTGCGGGGGTTGCGCAAGTCCACGCCGCGACGCGCACGAAGATCGCCGCGAACGATGCTTGACCCGGGGTGTGCGTACCGATGTACTTAACGTGGTGATGGATCCCGCCAGGGCCGCCGGTCCGAACCGCCCCTGATGGGGCTGATGGTTCCTGGTCAACGCAAGCCTCGATGACTCGTGACCAGGAGGATCATCCAGTGAAGAACTCCGGGCGAGCGCTCCGCTTGTCGATCTTCATCGGCGACGGTGACGTCTGGCATCACAAGCCGCTCTACAGCGAGATTGTACACCGAGCCCACAAAGCTGGGCTGGCCGGCGCCACCGTGATCCGCGGTATTGAAGGATACGGTGCGGCCTCACGCATCCACACCACGCACTTGTTCCGGCTCAGCGAAGACCTCCCCTTGCTGATCATCATCGCCGACGTAGAGGAGCGTGTCCGCGAATTCCTGCCGCAGTTGGACGAACTCGACATCACCGGGTTGGTCGTGCTTGATGAGGTGGAGACTGTCCGGTACACGCTGCCGGAGCGTAAGCACGCGCGTTGGTGGACCTCTAGCTAGTGGCCCGCCACGCCACCATCAGCGCACAAACGGTCGCGGCGAGCTGCATCGCTGGGCCTAGCCAGTTGTCCGTGGTCTCGGCCGCAGTGCACTCGTGCGAGTAGCGACAGCGCCATCCAGGCTGCGGCATAGCCGAACACGGTGGCCGGTGAGACGATCGCGTAGAGCAGCCCGACGACCGCCGAGGTGAGCAGGTCGCCGGCGGCCACCGAACAGGGCTGTGATGGTCGCGATGCTGTTGTGCGCGGCGTAGCTGCGCACTGCCAGCGAGGTCGCAGCGGTCATCGACCGCGGGCGCGACTGGCACGGCTGACTTGATCCGGGTGCGGGTCTTGCGGGCCGCGATCGTGGCCGCCGCACCGACCGCGCGTCGCTGATCCCCTCGATCACGCCGAGTGTCCCGGCAGAGGCACCAAGTGTCGTGGCCAGGAACCTCGGCATACCGTAGTGGTGACCTCGTGCCCCGTATCGGAGAAGAAGCTTGTCCCTCCGCCGACACCCGGGGTCGGCCACAGCTTGCGCCGCACCGCTGCGAACTCGTCGTCCTCGACGAAAGCCTCGTCGTTGGTCATGTACAAGACCTAACTATGGTTCACTACCACTAAGTTAAAGAGAGTTAATCTTGATCACTTGGCGTGTCGCCGTAGGTCAGAGACTCGCGGCTGGCTGTCGCTCAGGCTTAACTTAGCGGCATTGAAATATGGTTAGTTCGTAGCGACAGCGCATGGCTTCGGCGGATGATCAAATAAAATTAAGGGGAATTTGCCGGCTGGTCGTTATGATTAAGAACGCTATCCGGGAAAGACCCCAATACTGCCTGGTTGCTGCTTATTTACCGGGCGCCCCGCGAACCCGCCCCACTGCGCGCGATGGTATGGTGGTGCTTGAAGGCGCTCGGCGCGGTCTCCCTGCAAACGCGGCTGTGGTACGGCCGGCGCTGGCCAGCCACGAGCGATCGTTACGCACCCGCTTGAAGGAAGTCGCCGACATGGGCGGTACGGGTCAGCCCATACGTTGCGAGGTGTTGGCTAGTGCCGCGGACGTGACCGCGACCTGCCACGCGGCCCACGACGAGGAGTACGGGAAGATCCTGGACAGATACGGGATTCTTTCCGCCGAAATCGACAAAGATACTGCGGCCAAGCATTTCGCCTATGCCGAACTTGAGGAGAATGACGAGGATTTACTCAGCGTCGCGGCTGGTTTCGGCAAGGCCAGCGCCCGCGGCGCGCTCGGCGTTACCTGCTGGAAGAGGTAGTAGCAGCGTTACGTGCCTGCGCTACCGCTCTGGACCGGTTGCTGACCACGTGTACGGGCCGAGGACCGCGAGTGAACCTCCACACAGTCGGCGGCGCTCAGATCAGGACCTCGGCTATGCTGAACCGATGCGGCGGTGGGGCTCGCCGCTCCGGTATACGGAAAACCGCGGCCTTGTCGCCGCCAACGGTCCCTACTTGACCAACACATTTCAGGTTCAAGTAGGAGGCATGTGTGAGTGAGGTTGACCTAGCCAGACCCATCGATCCGGATGTCGACCTCCGGTTCCGGTCCCAGCGGCACGAACTGGTCCGCTCCCACGGTGCCGTGCTCGTCGTCATCGCCCTGGGTGGCGGTTTCGGTGCGCTCGCCCGGTACGGCCTTGCCGAACTGCTCCCCACCCAGCCGGGACGATTCCCGTGGGGTACCTTCACGGTCAACGTGATCGGCTGCTTTCTCATCGGTGTACTCATGGTCTTGATCACCGAGGTGTGGTCGGCGCACCGCCTCGTTCGTCCGTTCCTCGGGGTGGGATTCCTTGGCAGCTTCACCACCTTCTCCACCTACGCTGTCGAGACCCGCGGGCTGCTGCAGCCCGGGTCGGTTGGCTTGGCGTTCGCCTACCTGGCGGGCACTCTGATCTGCGCCCTGCTCGTCGTCATCGCCGGGGTAGGGCTCACCCGAACGATGACCGGCTCAGTCCGCGATCCGGAGAAGGTGGCGTGAGAGATGCAGCTGACCGGATACGCCCTGCGTTTGTCGATCTTCCTAGGCGAGGACGACACCTGGCACCACAAACCCCTGCATCACGAGATCGTCAAACGTGCCCGCGAAGCAGGACTGGCGGGCGCCACCGTGCTCCGCGGCTGCGAAGGCTATGGCGCCTCCTCGACGATCCAAACCACCCGGCTGCTGAGCATGACCGAAGGGCTGCCCATCGTCGTGATCATCATCGACGCCGAAGCCCGGATCCGCGACTTCCTCCCTGAACTCGACGAACTGATGATCGATGGCACCATGTTGCTCGACAAGGTCGAAGTCCTGCACTACCAAGGGAAACAGCGGTCATGACCGTCGCACTCGTGTTCGTCGGCGCCATGATCGGCGCACCACTGCGCTACCTCACCGATCGGACGGTACAAGCCCGCCACGACAGCCTCTTTCCCTGGGGCACGTTCAGCGTCAACCTGGTCGGCTGCCTGATACTCGGCGGACTCACCGGAGCGGGCTTGGCCGGGTCCGCTCCGCTGCTTGCTCTGCTCGGTACCGGGTTTTGTGGAGCACTCACCACCTATAGCACATTCAGCTACGAAACCGTGCGCCTCATCGAGCAGAAGACCTACTTCTACGCCGCCATGAACGTGATCACCAGCGTGGTCACCGGTCTCGGTGCAGCCCTGCTCGGCTACACCACCCTCCACGCGCTCATCGGTTAACAACGACACCTTCACACCAGCCCGATTTGGCCGTCCCTGGCGCTGAGGTCAACCGTCCCGCGCCGCGGCAACCCAGGGACAACCAGGGCCACATCCTCAGGCAGACGCGCCCGCCCCAGCCGCCTACCCGCCTCCTCCAACTTCACGTCATGATGATCTTCGTTCTAGTCATCCAACGAACAGCACCTAATCTCCCAACACTCGACGCACGAGAAGCGAGCATGCCGCCGCCGGTCTGTCCGGCGAAACCCCAGCTCACAGCCCTACGACGAGTTTTGGCACGGTACAGAGCGTAGAGCTGTCGATTACCACAGCTTCCGTAGACGGACCGCTGCCCGTATGTCACAGCTCGGCGGCCACTACCGGGGTAGTCCGCCCGTGTTTCGGTCTTTCTTTGTCCGCGAGCAGGATGGCTCGTGAAAGATGCGTTCAGTCGATCGAGGCGGGCCGCTTCCCGATACCTGCGCACCCCTTAGAACCGTTCGATGACCCGGTGAAGGTATGCTGCGGTCTCGGCGGATGGTTCAGCCTCGACGCACAACCGGTCCATGACCGCCCGGTAGCGGTCGATGTCTTCTCTGTTGTCTAGGTAGAGGGCACCGGTAAGTAGCTCAAAGCACACAACGTCTGGCAGGGAATACTCACCAAAACGTAGGATCGTAAACGAGCCGCTAGTCACAGCGTGACCACCAGAACCCGCCGGTGCAATCTGCAGCGTGACGTTGGGAAGGTCAATGACCTCAAGCAGGTACTGCACCTGCGCATGCATCACCCGCAGACCACCCAGCGGTCGCTGGAAAGCCGCCTGACCCACCACGGCCCACACCTGCGGGGCCTCGGGTCGGGTCAGCAGTTCCTGTCGCGTCCGCCGCAGCTTGACCCGGCGTTCGATCTCCTCCGCAGGCCCACCCGGATCGCCCAACCCAGCAACCGCGCGGGCGTAGTCCTCGGTTTGTAGCAGGCCAGGTACTGTCTGCGCGTCGTAGCTGCGTATCAGTGAGGCAGCCTGCTCCAGACCGAGGTACCGGTCATACCGGCTTGGCAGCACGTCACCATACCGGTGCCACCAGCTTGGAGCATTCGCGTGCCGGGTCAGCGCCAGCAATGCCTCGCGATCTTGCGGATCATCAACCCGGTAGAGGGTCAGCAACGCGACCACATCGGGTTCCTTGCAGCCGACACTGCCTAACTCCAGGCGACGAAGTTTGGCGTACGACGCGTTGATCGCCTTCCCGGCGGCCTCCCGCGTGATGCCCGCGGCCTCGCGACGCCGACGTAACTGTGCGCCCAGCACCATACGTACGGCCGTCGGGCCGCGCTCGGGCTGACCGAACCGACCCGGAGCGAAGGAGCCGTCACCCGGCTGAGCTGCGATCATGCGTGTCCCCAAGACGAACGACGGGTCTGAGGAACGAGGGGCCTGAGTTTCTCACATCCACCCGCGGCCCGTACAGCCTTTAACCCGTCCGGCAGGCCCTGTACGAGGGTCGTTCACGGCCGGAGGGGCACCTGTTGGCCAGGCGTCCACCTTAACGACGCGGAGTGAGGGTCTACCCTGGCGATCAGGGACATGTCAGTTGAGCGTCACGCCAAGATACTACAGTTGCACGCCGCGCGGGGGGCCAACCCACTGCGGAGGGATACCTACATCATGGACAGTACAGAGCCGCCCGATCCGGTGGTGCCTGCTGGCATCGACACCAGCGTGGCACACACGGCCCGGGTCTGGAACTATTGGCTGGGCGGTAAGGACAACTTCCTGGTGGATCGAGAAGTCGGCGACCAAATCATGGCCCAGATGCCGGACATCGTTAATATCGCCCGCGCTGTCCGGGGGTTCCTAGTCCGCGCGGTCCGGCACCTGGTCAGCCAGGCAGGGATTCGTCAGTTCATCGATATCGGCACCGGTCTGCCGACGGCTAACAACACCCACGAGGTTGCTCAGGCCACCGCACCGGAGTGCCGCATCGTCTACGTCGATAACGACCCGTTGATCATGGCGCATGCCCGTGCCCTGCTCACCAGCACCCCGCAGGGCGTCACCGACTATATCCACGCCGACCTGCGCGATCCTGACACGATCCTGACCGAAGCTGCCCGGATACTGGACTTCACCCAGCCCATTGCGCTCATGCTGCTGGGAATCATGGAACACATCCTCAACAACAATGAGGCGTATGCCATCGTGAACCGGCTGCTAGACGCGCTACCCTCCAGCAGCTATCTGGTGATGTCAGATCCCACCACAGAAATTGGCGGCGAGGTCATGGTACAGGCTATCCAGTTTTGGAACGACAACGCCACACCTCCCATCAAAGCCCGCAGCCGGCAGGAGTACGTGCGCTTCTTCAACGACCTAGAGCTGTTGGCACCCGGCGTTGTCTCGCCGTCGCTGTGGCGACCCGAACCCAGCCACCTCGGCGCCCCTGCCGAGGTGTTCAACTTCTGCGGTGTTGGCCGGAAACCCTGAGGGCCATCTCAGCGGCATGACGCGCATGCGCGTGGCAATGCGATGGAGCCGGATCTTTCGCGAAGCCCTTGCCAGACCGGTCACTGACGTACCCTTTGGGCTCGTTCGCGGTCTGAGGTAACTGGCAACCAGCGCCGGCACCTACATCTATAGTTGCGTCTGCTGGGAGGCACCAGGGTGGAGCCGCGCCGCGGCGGCCTAAAGCTCTTCGCTGATCCTGTTGACGAGCGTTTTGGTCGTGGTTGCCAGTTCGGCCTCGACGCACAAGCGCTCCATGACCGCCAAGTAGTGCTCCACGTCCGCTCTCTTGTCCAGGTAGAGGGCGCTGGTGAGCTGTTCGAGGTAGACGATATCCGGCAGGTCCAGTTCGCAGAACCGCAGGATAGTGAACGGGCCACCCGCCGCCGCGTGACCTCCCGATCGGAACGGCATGATCTGCAGGGTGATGTTGGGTCGCTCGGTCACCTCAAGCAGATGCTGGAGCTGTGCGCGCATTACCCGTGACCCGCCGAGCGGTCGCCGCAGCGCCGCTTCGTCTACCACGGCCCACAGGCGGGGAGCCTGGCGTCGGGTTAACAGCTCTTGACGACCCATCCGCAGACTGACCCGACGCTCGATCTCCTCCTCAGACCCAGCGGGACCACCCAACAAAGCGACACAGCGGGCGTACTCCTCGGTCTGGAGCAGACCAGGCACGAACTGAACCTCGTAGCTGCGGATAAGCGAGGCGGCCTGCTCCAAGCCGAGGTACATCTCGAACCAACTCGGTAGGACGTCGCTGTACTGGTGCCACCAGCCCTGTGCGTTGGCCTGCCGGACGAGGGCGAGGAACGCCTGCTGGTCTTGGTGCTCCTCGACGCCGTACAGGGCGAGCAGGTCGGCCACGTCGCGTTCCTTAGGGCCCACCTGCCCGAGTTCCAGCCGCCTGACTTTGGCTCCCGAGGCGCGGATGGCGTACCCGGCATCCGCGCGGCTGATGCCTTTGGCCTCCCGAAGCTGGCGCAACTGGGCGCCCAGCAGCATGCGTAAGGCCGTCGGGCCGCCCTGTGCACCAAGGCCGATACCGCTCACGGACAAGTCGCGACCCAACGCTGCGATCATGACTACCCCCAACGCGAAAGATGGCGGCGCCCAGTGTCCTCCATCCTCGCTTGGGCCGTCACAACCTTGCGTCACATCGTGGGTCAAGACACGCCCAGGCGGGACGGTACCCGGGCCCACCGGCCCTGGATCGGTTGGCTCATCACCATCGCTTGGGTAGCCGTGCCGCCGCCGTACAGATGCAGCGCGCCGTGGTCAATGCCTCCTGAGGAGTAGGTCGGCGGGGAGATGGTGGGGCGGCTACTAAACCAGATGGTCGAAGTCGCCGTCGCGTACCCCGAGCAGCAACGCGGCGATCTCCTCCCGGGTGTAGATCAACGCCGGTCCCTCGGGGTACCGGGAGTTGCGGACCGCGATCTGGTCCTCAGCCAGCTTGGCCATCTCGACGCAGTTTCCGCTGGGGTTGCTGTGGCGGCTCTTGTGCCAGGAGACGTGCGGCAGCTCGCTGACCGGCGTGCCGTTGTAGTGCTGGCTCATCCTGGGACTCCACCCTTCAAGCGTTCGTCACCCAATGGGCTGCAATGTGCATCTGAAACTTGCATCTGCACGGGCGCAGCCAACATGCTAGCGTACGGTCGCTGGCTGCGCGACGGTCGCTGCTCCTTAACCGCTGACGGCGGTTGGCTAGGAGGAACCATGAAGCTCTATGGAGAACCCGCCCTGCGGGCAAGGGCCCCGCGGCATGCAGTCGCGACCTACCCCGCATGGCTGGGCGGTGATGTTGAGCACCTACTCGGTTGACGCAACGAAGCCACGGCCGTAGCCGGTCAGTGGTGCGAAGGACTCCTGGGTGTGGCCAGCAGCCTTCCACTCGGCAAGTCGCCGGCCAAGCCCTTGATGAGCTATGGACAACTGCCTTCGGTTCTCCCAGGACAAACCTTGATCTCTACACCCGGATGGGTACGCCTTCCCGGGGGAGCGCGCCCCCTGCTGAACACAACCTGGCAGCGTAGTCGCGCTACCTCACAAGCTGCCGGACCGGCGACGGCGAGGACCCGTCTTATGAGCGAGGACGGGAGTAGCCCCGTCGCCGGTTCGGCGTTCCACCGGGATACTCTGTCTTGAGCAGCTAAGGGAAGGTTAACATGGATCGGACGACAGGATATCCCCTTTCTATCCCGCGCGGTGCCGGGTCGTCGAGACTAACCGCGCGGGTAGGCAGGTGGTGCAGCCAGACGCCACCTGCAAGGGAGACAGTGTGAGCATGCTCGCGGCCCCGAGCGGCAGACCTCACACTGTCTCCCCACTTAAAGGATAGGATGGCTATTCTGGCTTATGTCTGCTCGTCATTATTGATGTTTGCTTGATTGATGAAGACAACTGAGGCTGGGCGCATTTACTGGCAGCGACCCAATCTACTCAGCGTGGCCAGCCACGGCGGTGGATCTTCGAGTACGACATGGTGGCCTGAGTGCCTAATGCCGGGGGTTGCCGAAAAGACGAGTGGCCGTAACTGCGAGTTCGAAGTCCCACATGGTCTGGCCGAGGTGCTGCGTGCCACCAACCAAGCCCTCACCCACCACCAACAAGCCGCCACCCTCGCCGCCGGATTGGCGACCTAGTTACACACCGATCGCTGTAGATCTGACAGCCGTGCTCCCGGAATGTTGCTCGATCGTTCGGGATCGCGGCAGCTCGGGTGGCGGCTTGCCAGACGATCCGCTGCTGGCCCGACGGGAGGACGCCGGTCGCTCCCGATGGCCGCGCGAACGTATGCTTCTGCCGATGGGCGTGTGGGATGCTCGGAGCGACCGCGCTCCTGCGCGTCGACCGGGCCTGTGAGTGGCGTCAGTCGCCATGTGGGACGAGGTCGTACAGCTTCCGGAGACAGAATGTCCGCGATCAGGTCTACGGTGGCGTTCATGACCAGCAGCGATTACCCGTGGGAGCCGCCTTTGGCCGGTAGCGAGGTCGAGCACCTCATTGGTGCGCTCAACCGGCTGCGCACGACCTTCCGCTGGAAGGCCGACGACATCGACACGGCCGGGCTGCGGACCCGCATCGGTGCCTCCTCGCTGACCCTCGGCGGCCTGCTCAAGCACCTCGCCGCCGCGGAGGACTACATGTTCACCACCAAACTGAGCGGGGAGCCGATAGGTGCGCCGTGGGACGCCACCGGCTGGGACGGCAGCAACGACTGGGAATTCACCTTCGCTGCCAACGACACCCCCGAGCAGCTCTACGCGCTGTGGGACGGCGCCGTCGAACGATCCCGTGCCCGGCTCGACGCTGCCCTGGCCGACGGCGGACTCGACCAGCTCGTCCATCTGTCCTGGCCCGATGGTCGCCATGCCAGCCTGCGCCGGCTCGTCTGTGACCTGATTGAGGAGTACGGCCGGCACACCGGGCACGCCGATCTGCTCCGCGAGGCCGTGGACGGACTGGTCGGTGAGGACCCTCCGGCCGGATGGCACCCCAAGAGCGGCAGGCCGGCCTGAGCAGCCGGCCTAGCACCTCCGACACGTCACCCAGGGGCCCGATTCTCACCGAACTTGCGCGGACGCAAGATAAGCGCAGAATCAATGAGAATGCGCAATCAAATGAGAACCTACACGAGTCACCCGCCGGGCGTTGATCAAGAACCCGAGGACCGGAGCATCGACCAGTGCACTACCCTGGCGCACCTGGCCAAGACCACAACGCGCTGTACCGCGACTACCTAATCAAAGAACAGATCTGGCAGATCTTCAAGTCAAGGACAACGGCGGCGTGGGTCTGCTGGGTGGGCTGATCGCCTGGTGTGCCCGCTGCCGCATCCCGAATTCGTCGCCCTGGGCCGCGCCCTGCGGCCCTACCAACCGCTAATCCAAGGCTGGCAGGCTAGCTTCGCCTTTCGCCGGCCATGGTTCGTGCGCGTTGTACGCGGACGCGTGCCCCGGTGATGTTGAGCTGGTAGTTTGGCATCTACTCGCTGACACCGAAGTGAATGAGCGCTTCTGCCTCGGACATCCGTCCTCGGGCAACGGCGAGCGCAGCGTCCTCAGAGACGAGGAGCGCGCCGGACAGCCAGTTCGCTTCGTCCTCGTCGCCTTGATCCCACAGACGGCAGCCACGGTGGTCGATGGCGGGCCGGGTTGGTGCTGGAGGAGTCCGTGCGAGACCTCGTGGACGATGCTGCTGTTCTGCCGGCCGATGGAGTCCTGATCGTTGTACGCGATCATCCGTCTATCGCGTGCCTGCGTAGCCAACAGGCAGGTATCGCCGCCGTGCCTTGGAGCTAGTCCAGGCCGGCCGGCAGCCCACCTAGCCGGCGTCAGTCTCTAGCTTCGCAGTCGCGTACGGCTCCCACGTGTACATGCCCGAGTCCCGGTTCAGCATGATCAGCTGTGCCTCGCTGACCGTGGCGTGACCCGTCGCCGGGCTGGCGTCGAGCGCCGCCACGAACGGGGCGGCAGGCCCGTTCGTGCTGATGTAGCCGACGCTGACGCGTGGGTGAACGGAGTCTCTGCCTCGGGTACGCGGTCGGTCCTTCAGGCGTCGGCGATGCCAGCGCGTATCGCCAGGCGCAGGCGTCGTACGGCATCGGCGGGGTCGGCGGAGGAGGGAGGGCTTGGGGGCACACCTGCACGGGGCCGAGTGTCAGATCGAACGGTGGCAGCGTGGACAGTGGCATTCGGGTCAGGTGTCGGTGGAGGAGCTGCGAGTAGTCTTCGACCGCGAGGTCGATACCGACAAGCGGACCGCTGCCGAGACGGCTTATGCGTTGGCGTTTCGCTATCGGAACGAGGAGGTTGGTGGGAACCGGCGGTTCGATCTGGCCAGAGATTGGTCGACTTGCGTTATAGAGCTGTTGGATGCCCTGCCATCAGACACCATCGACCAGGTTGCCAGCACGCGTGCTTCGGTCGGGGGCGTTGCATTGCCAGGATTGTTGCACTCCGGTGTCGTCCGAACGCGGCTCGACGATGTGCTGAGCTAGCTCGAACGGGGCGGTCCTCGGGTGCTTCGGCACCCCGGGACCGTTCTCGCGTTTAAGAGAGTACTGCGTCTAGGTACTCTTGTACTGGTGGGAAGAAGCCGTACGGTACGTACTCGCTGAGTTGCTCACGGCTTGACCAGACAAACTCCACAAGTTCATCCGTGTCACCAACACGAGCGTCGCCCTCGAGCACGTCGCATGCGATGTAAATCATCGTTCGACCGGTAGCCGGATGAACTCGTTCACCGAGCACCTTTGACGCCGTGACAGTGAGTCCAGTTTCTTCCCGAGCCTCTCGCACGGCTGTCTCGGCCGCAGACTCACCGTCCTCGACTGCGCCGGCAGGAAACTGCCACGAAAGGCTGCCTTCGGCAATGCGGCGCTTGACGAGCAGCACCTTGCCGCCTTGCGCGATGACAGCAGCGGCGATCGGCGATTGCGCGCCGTCGGGAGTCTCCTGGCTCACGTCGTGTCTCCAGGGCTTCAGGATAGGCGGGAAGATATGTTCGGCCGGATGAAGCGGGTCAGGCTGTCCACGGTCGCCCAGGTGACGGCAACATTCTCCGCAAGGTCTCTGTTCTCCGCCTCCCCGGTGAGATAGTCGCACAGGATGTAGTCACAGTACACGTTGTTGATCGGATGCAGCCTGCTGCCCAGGCTACGCATTACGCTGCAGTGGATGCCAGTCTCGGCAAGTGTTTCTCGTACCACGATCGTTTCTGGCGCGATTCCGGACTTTACCACCCCGGCTGGGAACTGCCAAGATATCTTGGCGCGGTCCTCGCCTCGCCTTTGGACGACCCAGCCTCTTGAAGCGTGAGTGACAATGGCAACTGCAACTCTCATGGGGTGACCCGAGACCGGCTCGCTGGCCGCTGCTGGAGAAAGAAGCACGATAACTGTCGACTAGTTTCGCGAACCTCACCCGTGCACTTTCCGGCGCCTTTCAAGAGCAGTGTAGGCAACTGTTGCATCTCAGCCCTTGGCGGGCGGTGTCAAGTGGTGCACCCACCACTTGACACCGCCCCCGATCCACCTTCTACGAGTGGCGCGCCAAAGGCCGCGCGCCCCGTTGCGTCAAACTCCCCAACGGCGAGGTCCGCGTCCGCCGCGCCGATCTTGAGCGCTGGCTCGACTCCCGCGAGGAAGTCGCCTGATGGACACCACCTACAACGTCCGCATCTGGAAACTGAAAAATACGTCGGCAGTAAATTCACGACCTACACCGTTCGGTGGAAAGTCGCCGGAATGGCATGGCGCGAGTCGTTCCGGAACCGCGCTCAAGCGGAGAGCTTTCGGTCCGAGCTGCTCGCCGCCGCCCGGCAGGGAGAGGCATTCGACACCGCGACCGGCCGGCCGGTGTCAAGGCTGCGGGCTGACGCTGAGATGATGTGGTACGACTTTGCGTGCTCTTACGTGGACCTCAAATGGAAGTCGGCGGCGACGTACCGGCGCGGCATCGCCGAAGCGCTGACAACGGCGACGTGCGCGCTGCTCACGACAACCCGCGGCAAGCCAGACGACAAGGCCATCCGCTCCGCGCTGTTTCGGTCGGCGTTCAACACACCCCGCCGGGGACGACCCGGCCCGGCCGGAGGCGGTGTCCGACGTGCTGCGCTGGATGGAGCGAAACACCCGGCCGGTGTCCACGCTGGCGTCGGCGACTGTCCGGGGTGTCTTGGAGGCGTTCGCGACCAAGCTCGACAACAGGCCGTCGGCCGCCACGGTGGTCAACCGCAAGCGCGCGGTCCTCTCCAACGCCCTTGAGCACGCTGTGGAACCGGGCCTGCTGGCAAGCAACCCGGTCGCCGTGATCAAGTGGAAGACGCCGAGGACATCCACGTCGTTGACCGGCGCTCCGTGGTCAACCCGGTGCAAGCCCGCACCCTGCTCAAGGCGGTGCAAGGTATCCAGCGCAGTGGCCCGCGCCTAGTGGCGTTCTTCGCCGTCATGTACTACGCCGCGCTTCGGCTGGAGGAAGCCGTGAACCTCCGAGTGCGCAACTTGGGGCTGCCTGAGGAAGGATGGGCGAGCTGCACGTGGAAACGGCGACACCGCACGCCGGCCGTGAGTGGACCAACAGCGGGCAGGTCCGCGACGAGCGCCAACTCAAGCACCGGCCGGTCGGTGAAGTCCGGCCGGTGCCATGCCCGCCGGAGCTGACCGCGATCCTCCACGAGCACTTGGCGGCTTTCGGGACCGACGCTGGCGGCAGGCTCTTCACCGGTGAGCGCGGGGGAGAGTTGGCCACTATCACCTACGGCAAGGTCTGGGACCGCGCCCGCAAGGCGGCCTTCACACCCGAGGCGTACGCCTCCCCGCTCGCCAGGCGGCCCTACGACCTCCGCCACGCCGCCGTGTCCACCTGGCTGAACGGCGGGGTGCCGGCCACCCAGGTCGCCGAGTGGGCCGGTCACTCCGTCGAGGTGCTGCTCAGCGTGTACGCCAAGTGCCTCCACGGCCAAGACGCCGCCGCGCGGCTCCGAGTCGAGGCGGCGCTCCGGTAGCCCCCCGGGGCTGGCACCAGCCGCAAAGGTCGCGTGGCGGGCCGCGAATCGCATGGCGCAGCGCCGAGGCGAGGAGACGCCGCGGGCCTTGGCTTGGCGCAAACACTCACCGGGCCACGGCGGGGGTAGCTCCCGCCCGCCGGAAGGCAGGGAGGCCGTGGGAGCACGCATGCGACGACAGCGGTTGTAGTCGGATGACCTGATTCGTACACCCGATCGGGGAACGTCTGTAGTTTCAACCGTTCTGGTGTTTGGCTGTGGTGGCGGCCGCGGTTACTGTGACGCCGACCCGCCGGACCGCAGCTATCACCCGGATGGCACTGGCGGGCCATCGCCGAATCATCGCGCAGGCTCTCCTAACCGACCCGGCGCGTGAACTGGGGGTCAGACCCAGCCAGTTTTCTTGACCTGGCAGGCGGTAGAGGTAGAAGGAGAGGCAGTAAGGAGCGGCCTAGCCCTGCGGGATGCTTACCCGCCGAGGGTCTGCGCTGCCCGTCGCCCCGGCGCGACGACGCGCTGGCCGCGCAAGCGGCCGAAAGCGGCCGGCCGGACGAGCCATCGGCGCACGGGCCTCCAGCGAGTTGCTTGACGTGCTGCGCCTTTACCTCCCCTCCTGATCGGGAGGGCTCCTGGGCTTGGCTCGCTTTCCTAACACGGCTCCCTCGACACCGCAAGGGGAGGCGATCCCGCTCACGACGGGACCGCCTCCGGTTGTCCCCACCTCCTGGGAAGGAACACCGTGACCATACGCCACCCACGCAGGCCTGATCGTCACGATCACCTGCTCACCCTGCGCACGCTTGTCATTCTCGTGATCGCGGTCGCCTCAGGCATCGCTGTGCGCACAGCCGGAGGCACCCTCGACGTCACGATCGAAACCATGTTGGCCGTCGCCCTTGCCTTGCACAGCCTCACGGGCCGGTAGGGCGGGGGAGTGGCTTTGACGACTCCCCAGGGGATGCCTGTGGATATGAAGGTGGTCACGCCTCGCCGTAGTCGGCGGCGTAACCCGCCCGACGGACAGTGGCATCTACCGGCCGGCGAGGTACAGGCCCTCGGCGATCTGGCCGCCGGACTGCCCCCTGCAACACGACCACCTCCTAGTGGCGTGGCGCAGCTCGTGGTGCGAGGCCGGCCCCGGACTTCAGCGCGTATTCAGCGCAGACACCCGTGCACGGCCGGGGGTGGCCGGGCACAGCCGGACAGGACAAGATCGACCCCCGAGCCTGTTTCCGCAGGTCAGAGGCCGATCCGGCGTGGTGGGTAGGGTGCCCCCGGCAGGATTCGAACCTGCGACACACGGTTTAGGAAACCGTTGCTCTATCCCCTGAGCTACGAGGGCTGACCTGCGGTGCTGCGGCTTCGGGAGCCTACTGGTCCGGCTCGGGTCCGCCACTGGTCCGCGAGGTTGGCGACCCCGCCTTGTCCAGCGGAGGAGCCGGGGCCAGTCTCTCACGGTCCCGATCGCCCCTGAGCGCGGCCGAGATCTGGTCATTGATCGCTTCCTCCTGTCCGTCGATGCAGTTGGCGTAGATCTTCAGCAGGACCGCTACGTCGTGGCCGAGCGGGCGAACCACCTCGGTCGCGGACACTCCACCGTTGAGCCAGAGCGACGCCGCAGCGTGCCGCAGGTCGTACGGCCGAGCTAGCGGCGACGCCACTTGGTCCGCTGTCAGCACGACCAGGCGAGCCCGAGCCCAGGCTCGCCGAGCACCGGCTTCATTGAACGGGCCGCCTCGCTCGTTCTGGAACACCCGGCCGTCGGTCCCGGCACCGTGTTCCGCTAGGTGTGCGCGGAGCAACTCCACCAGCTCGGAGGGGATCGGCACGGTCCGGATCGCGTTAGCCGCGCGGCGCTTCAACGCTCGGCGGTCCCGGGCCGATCCGTCATCGGTCCACTCCTGCCCCGGCCCACGACTCGGACCGGGCGAGCTGCAACCGGCCCCAACCCGAGTCGGGCAGGGTGCAGTCACCGACGCGCAGCGCGACTACCTCGGCCGGCCGCATCCCGGCGTAGTACAGGCAGCCGAAGAAGGCGACCAAGTGGTCGCCGCGCCGTGGTTGCCACCGAACCGTCGCGAGAAGCGCCGCTACTTGTTCGGGACTAGCCACCACCCGCCGGTCTACGGCTTCGGCCACATCCGGGGCGCTCCACTGAACCTGGTCGACCGGGTTGGCTGGCAGCAGTCGCCGTTCCACGGCCAGGTCGAGCGCGTTGTAGAACACCGCTCACTTGCGGTACACGCTCGTTGCCGCGGCCGGCTTGCCGTCGAGTCGGACTGTTAGCGCGTTCAGCACGCCTCGGACCACCGACAGGTCTCGTAACGCGGACACCGGCCGGGACGCACCCGACACCCAGGCCAGCGCCTCAGCGACCTCGACCGATGGTGTGCTGCTGGCCCGTCGGCCGGCGTTGAAGGCCCAGCCGAGCAGCGCCCGCCGGATCACCGCGTCGTCCGGCCGGCCGCGTCTCGAGGTCAGCAGTGCCATAGTCACTGTGGTCAGTGCCTCAGTCGTCGATTTCCTCGACTTGGCTGCTGCACGCGGCCACTTAGTGTCCACATAGGACACCGTGTGGTCGTACCAGGACACATCCTGTGCTTTCGACTCAGGGAGGCCGGTCAGCTCGTCGAATGGCTCGCCTGTCCGCGCGGCTTTCATCAGATCGGCGCGGTGCGACTCTGCCAGCGCTCGAACAGCCGTCTGGCGCAACTGGTCACCTGTGGTTGCTTCGTAGGGACTACAGGTGCCCACTTGCTGGGTCGGACGGAGCATCTGGGGGCAACTGGTCACCTGTGGTCGCTTAGTAAGAACCACAGGTGACCAGTTGCGGGGTGGCGCACAGCTCCTCATCCACCCAGGTGCCTACCGCGAGTCCTCGACCGCCGCGGGCTTGACACCAGGGCAGGCCGAAGCGACGGGGACTCCCCGTACGCCGTACGTCCCGTCGGGTCGGACCTTCAGGGCCGGGACCCGAACCGAGGTATGGCGTACCCCCTGCCTGCCACGATCACCCAGCGGACAGGGAGATCTACTCACCCGCGGTTCGGCAATAGAGCCGCATTTTGGGGGTGGTCCGGAGGGTTGAGCTGTGGGCGTTCTTCGTGGGGTGTGATGTGTCGCGTCTACTCCGGGCTGCCGCGGGCTACTTGGCGGCCTCCAACTCGACCCGGCCGCCCGGGGTGATCACCAGCCGGCCAGCGGCCGAGCCGCCGTTGACCGCAAGCGCCACCATGCCGGCGGAGTCAACGTAGGCCAGCAGGGCGCCGCGCGGTACGTCGTTGAAGGTGCTGCCCAGCGTCGCCTCCACCGTGACCACGTCCAGCCGCAGTCGTACCCGCATCGGGGCCTGGAGCCCAACCTGAGCCAGCTCGGTCGCGGTGGCCGCGAGTTGCACGTTGCCGAACCGGTCCACCGCGAGGACCTCGGTGTCCAGCCGTCCGGCAGCCAGGTTGGTCTCTGGCGTCGGCAGCAGGACCAAGGAATTCGGCTGCACCGTCGTACCGAACTTCTCCGGCGGCGTACCGGTCGCCAGATGCGCCGCGACCGGAGCGAATACGTCCCGGCCGTGAAAGGTCGGCGACACCGCCGGCCGCCAGTACTCGGCGTTGGTCAGTTCGTAGGCCGCAGTGACACCGCCCAACGCATCTGCGGCCGGCACCAGCAACCCATTGTCTGGCCCGACCAGCAGCCCGCCCGGGGTGACCACGGCCAGCCCACGCCGGCCGGTACCGACCCCCGGATCGACCACGGCAAGGTGCACCGCTGGCGGCAGGTACGGCACGGTCTGAGCAAGTACCGCGGCGCCGCGCCGGACATCCTGCGGCGGCACGTTGTGGGTGATGTCGACAATCCGTACGTTCGTGGCGATCTGGGCAATGACCCCCTTGCATGCCGCAACGAACCCGTCGTCCACGCCGTAGTCAGTGGTGATGGAAATCCAGCCGAACGTCATGAGCAGAGTGTCCGCCGGTCCTGCTGGCTTGCAAAATTACCTTCCCGGAGTTGAGGCGTACCCCACAGATTTGCCGGGGAGATCTGCCGGCTCAACTCATTACCGGTCGCGAACATGCGGTGTGCCCGGCCACCCGGCCGACCTAGGCTTCGTTCGTGCAGTCCACCTGTCGGGTCCTGGTCGTCGATGACGACCCTACGGTCAGTGACGTCGTCCGCCGGTACCTCGAGCGGGCCGGCATGGTCGTGGAGGTCTTCGGCGATGGTGAGTCGGCGCTGGCCCGGGCGCTGGCCGAACCGCCAGACCTTGTCGTACTAGACCTGATGCTGCCCGGCCTGTCCGGTCTGGACGTGTGCCGCCGGCTGCGGGCTGCGCAGTCCACTCCGATAGTGATGCTTACTGCGTTGGGGGAGGAGGCTGACCGGGTGCTCGGCTTGGAGATGGGCGCAGATGACTACGTGACCAAGCCGTTCTCGCCCCGCGAGCTGACCCTGCGGGTGCAGTCGGTGCTGCGCCGGGCCAACCGCGTACCGTCGGACGGCGAGCCGGAGGTCCTGCAGGACAGCGGGTTGCGGCTGGACGTACTCGGCCGGATCGCGCGGCTCGGGTCGGCCGAGTTGGCACTGACCGTACGCGAGTTCGACCTGCTGGCCTTCCTGATGCGGCACCCGGGTCGGGCGTTCTCCCGGGCCGCGCTGCTGGAACGGGTGTGGGGGTGGACCTTCGGCGACCAGTCCACCGTAACCGTCCACGTGCGGCGGTTGCGGGAGAAGGTCGAGGCCGACCCGGCGTCGCCGCAGCGGATCGTCACGGTGTGGGGCATCGGGTACCGGTACGAGCAGGTGGACCAGTCGTGACCCATGATCAGCTCCTCGTCATCCTGACCACCGCGGCCTGGTCGGTGCCGGTCGGCGTGGTTGGCGCATTCGGGTTGTGGCTGCTGCGCGGCCGGTCGATCACCGCCAACCTCTCGGCGGTCGTCGCGGTCGCGGTGCTGGCTGTGGTGGCCGGGGTCGCGGGTACCGCCGAGGCGATGTTCTTGTCCCGGCACGACCTGGGTGTGGTGCTGCTGGTGGTCTCGGTGGCCGGCCTGGTCGGGCTGGTCGCGGCGCTCGCGCTGGGTCACCGGTTGGCCCGGCACAGCGTGTGGGAGCGCGAGGCGCTGGAGCGCGAGCGGGCTATCGAGGCCAGCCGGCGCGAGCTGGTCGCCTGGGTTTCGCATGATCTTCGTACCCCGCTGGCTGGGTTACGGGCGATGGCCGAGGCCCTGGAGGACGGCGTGGTCGACCAGCCAATCCAGGTCGCGGAGTACCACCGGCAGATCCGCCGGGAGACCGACCGGCTGGCCAGCCTGGTGGATGACCTGTTCGAGTTGTCCCGGATCCACGCCGGGACGCTGCAAATGCATTTGGACCGGGTGTCACTGGCAGATTTAGTCTCCGACGCGGTCGCGTCGGTCTCGCCGGCTGCGGCGGCCAAGCGGATCCAGATCCGGGCCGAGGCCGGGCAGTGGCCGATTGTTGCCGGCAGCGACACCGAACTCGGCCGGGTGGTGCGCAACCTGCTGTATAACGCGATCCGACACACGCCGTCCGATGGCGCTGTGTGGGTGGCAGCCGGCACCGATGACAACGGCGCCTGGCTGTCGGTGCAGGATGCCTGCGGTGGGATCCCGGACAGGGACCTGCTGCGGGTCTTTGACGTTGCCTACCGGGGCGAGGCGGCCCGGTCCAAGTACGGCGGGGCCGGGTTGGGGCTGGCTATCGCCCGCGGCCTGGTGGAGGCTCATCAGGGCCAGATCGCGGTCCACAACGTCGAACCGGGCTGCCGGTTTGTGGTGCGGTTGCCGGTGGCGTGAGGCCTGCCGGGACGGCGCCCGGCGGCCCGATGGCCTAGCCTCGCAGTGTGCCAGCAGAGTTGACCCATCTCGATGCGCACGGCGCGGCCCGGATGGTCGATGTCTCGGCTAAGGACGTGACGGTCCGGACTGCGACCGCCTCGGCGTTCCTGCGTACCGCACCGCAGATCATCGAGCTGCTCCGCCGGGATGACCTGCCCAAGGGAGATGCGTTGGCGGTCGCCCGGGTTGCCGGGGTGCTCGGTGCCAAGCGCACCCCGGAGCTGATCCCGCTGTGCCACCCGATCGCGCTGCACTCGGTTACGGTCGACTTCGAGCTGTTTGATGACGGAGTACGGATCGAGGCCACCACCCGGACCGCTGACCGGACTGGCGTGGAGATGGAGGCGCTGACGGCGGTGGCCACCGCGGGCTTAGCGCTCTTCGACATGGTCAAGGCGGTGGACCGGGCGGCGGTGTTGACCGATCTGCGGGTAGAGGCCAAGGCCGGTGGACGGTCGGGTACGTGGAGCCGGACGGCAGCGGTAACTCAGGAACCGGCGGCGGCCCAGGAAGCGGGGAAGACCCAGGAAGCGGGGGAGATCCAGCAAGTTGGGGAGACGGCACAGTGACGCTCATCGCGATCAGTACCGAACCATTGTCAGCCGCCGAGCACCTCGGGGCGGTGGAGCGTCCGGCTTGCGGGGCTTGTGTGCTGTTCACCGGGGAGGTACGCGATCACGACCACGGCCGCGAGGTAGTCGAGCTGGAGTACGTTGCGCATCCCTCAGCCGAGCAGGTGCTCCGTGAGGTCGCGGCCAAGGTGGCTGGCGGCCTGACCGGTGGTGAGGTGGCGGTCAGCCACCGGGTCGGCGTGTTGAAGGTCGGCGATCTGGCGCTGGTGGCAGCGGTCAGTGCGGCCCACCGGGTGGAGGCGTTCGAGGCCTGCCGGCAACTGGTCGAGCAGGTCAAGCACCGGTTGCCGGTGTGGAAGCGTCAAGTGTTCACCGACGGCAGCCACGAGTGGGTGAACTGCCCATAGCACGGGCCGTCCACGCTAGCGGTCAGCCGCCGGCGAAGGGTGGTAGGACGTCGACCACAGAACCGTCCGGCAGCGGATAACCGAGGTCGGCGCGCCGCAGTGCCTGCCCGTCCAGCAACAGGCTGCACGCCGGCAGCACTTGGGCTAGCTTGGGACGGGCGCCGAGTACGTCGAGTAACCCACCTAGCGTGCTGGCGGGGATGCACTCTGCTAGTTGCCCGGCCGCTTCCTGCGCGCCGGCCCAATACCGAACGGTGACCATCGCAGCATCCATCCTGCCTCATGTCCGGTTCGGTCGCTGAGGTGCGCTGAGACCTGGGTGTGCTGAGACCTGCTCGGCAGAACGACGGCACCTCGCCGCGATGCCCCGCCGTGCGGCACGGGGTGAGGCCGTCCGACACCAAGACGATCGGCGGCTGGGTTGCGGCGCAGACCTCGTGCCGGCATCACCTGTACGGGTCTTTCGGCTCGTCCAGGAAGCCATCTTCGCGTTCCTCTCACCCAAAGCTGTTTACGCAGGCTGCGTGGCTCATCCCCGCCCGCTTAGGCTGAATACTGGCGCAAGGAGGTAATGGTGCAGGTAGCCGATGTCATGTCGCCAGCGAGCGTCACCGACACTCCGAACCAAACAGTGCGTGCTTCGGCCGCGCGGATGTGGGAACAGCAGACCGGATCGCTGCTGGTGATGGACGGCGAGCGGTTGGCCGGAATCATCACAGAGCGCGACGTGGTCCGTGCGGTGGCGCAGGGATTTGACCTAGATGCCACGCCGACAAGTGCGGTGATGAGCCGCAATGTGTGGACCACGGCGCCACGAACGCCTCTGGTCGAGGCGGCGCAAATCATGGCGAGTCGGTGGATCCGGCACCTGCCGGTGGTGGAGGCGAACCGGGTGGTCGGCGTGCTGTCGCTGCGTGACCTGGCTGCGGTACTTGCCACGTCGGGTTGCCTTGCCACCGATCCGACCGCACACGCCGACCATGACGGGCAGCCCAGCCAGGGCGGGGCGGGCAGCCGCCGGGCCGCGGACTTAGTCCAGCCGCTGCTGCCTGAGGTGTCCATGGATGAGACTGATCTGGGCTGGGGGGACTGGTACCGCGACCACAGCAACGACGACCGTACGCTCCGCGAGGTCCCGCCGCACCACTTGGGCTGACTCGCTACCGGGGCTGACTGCAGCGGTCACCCCGGCCGGATGCCGGTCAGTGGTTGGGCTGCTGGCGCAGCAGGTCACGGATCTCGGTCAGCAACTCGACGTCCGTGGGCTCGCCGGGGGGAGGCCCCGGCTCCTCGTCCCGCGCACGGCGTGCCTGGAGGCGCTGCATCGGCGCCAGGACGACGAAGTAGATCACCGCCGCGGTGATGACGAAGAAGATCACTGCATTGATGAGGCCACCCCAGTCAAAGACCTGATTGCGGACCGTAAACGTCCCACCATGGATCCCTCCACCAGCGAACACGCCAACCAGAGGTTTGATGAGGGACTTGCCGAACTGGTCGACCAGCGCGGTGAACGCCGTACCGATCGCCACTGCTACTGCAAGTTCCACAACATTGCCGCGGAGGAGAAAGTCCTTGAATCCCTTCAACATAGTCTGCATCCCACCTCGTGCCGGGCGGCCGACCTGACCGCGTGCTAGGGCGGACGCAGACTAACGGCAAGCTGGGATTGCACCGCGGCGGCTAGCAATGCTGGCGCGGTCACCTCGCTGGTCGCCACCACGAGCACGGTGCCCTGCTGGGTTGCGTTGTCCGGAGTGCGGGGCACCGCCAGCACCGACGCGGCCCACGCCACCACCCGAGCCGTCCCGGCGTCGTCCACGGCCACCACATCCACCCGGTCGCCGGGCCGGATGATCGCCCCGAGCGCCGGGTCCGGCAGCCGGATCGGCACCGCCACCGCTGTTGGCCCGGCGAGCGACCGGGCCAACGCGGACAAATCCACGGCTCCGCTCGCCGGCCGGGCCGCCGGCGCCGTGCCGGAGGTCGGTGAACTGGCGAGTGCGGTGCCAGCAGCTAGCGCCAGCAGCAGCCCGGCCAGCACCAGCCTGGTCCGGAAGATCAGCCGGGATCGCCGCCACTGCGGCAGTCGGTAGAACGGTCGCATGCCGGAGACGCTAGGCCGACTGGCCTCACTCCACAGCCTCCAACCGCAGGCTGTGGATAAGTCCTGCGAGCTGTGGACAACCGGTTGACAGCACTACGGTGCCGGTGGTCAGGTAGTTGGCGCGTCCATCACCAGCCAGACATGCCGCGGACCGTGTGGGATCAACTTCGCCCGGGCTCCTCGGCTGCGGGCAGCGGTGAGCAGGTCGGCCTGCGGTACCCGTACGCCTCGCCACTCCCGGCGTAAGGTGTGCCGTCCCTGCAAAGCGTGCACCATGTGGCCAACAAGATCTAAAGTCACCGGAAGGAGCCCATTGGCACGGACCTGTAACGCCGCGACCCCGTCCAGTCGTAGTACCCGCGCGGTCTCCCGAACATAGCTGAGCTGACCTGCCACGGTCGGTACGTGTTGCAGGGTGATGTAGGAGAACACCACGTCCACCGACCGGTCGACCACCGTTGCCAGCCCGGTGCCATCGCCATGCAGGAACGCCACGTTGTGCCGGTCGCTGAGCGCCTCCCGGGCGTGCTTGAGCATTTCCTCCGACACGTCCAGTGCGACCACTTGGCCGAACAGTTCCGATAGCCGCCGGGTCATCCGACCAGCACCGCAGCCAATCTCCAGGACCGTCTTGCCCGCGCACGGCACGATGCCGCACAGCGCGAGTAGGGCGTCGGTCTCGTCGGCCCCGTTGGCATAGAAGGTGGCTCGGTCTCCGGTGCTGCCGGTTGCGATGTGCCAGTACGCATTGGTACGGGCAGCCTGATCCCAGTACTCCCGTGAGTCCGGCTTCTTCACAGCCGGGGAGTCTAGGGGGAGTTGGTCGCTGCCGCCTTCGTCCCGCTCGTACGGTTGCTCGACGAACCGCTGGCCTTGCTGCCAGTGGGGTTGCTGGCAGTAGAGCTGGCGCCGCTCTTGTCGCGGGTGCTGCCGTCCGCACTCTTCTTGTCCGCACTCTTCTTGTCCGCTGTGTTGTGGTCGGCACCGCCCTTGTCGGCACCGCCCTTCTCGGCGTCCCCGGACCGCTCGCCGCCCGAGCCGGCACGGCTGTCAGCCCGGCTATCGGTACGGTAGAAACCAGAGCCCTTGAACACCACGCCGACGGCCGAGATCACCTTGCGCAGCCGACCCTGACAGGCCGGGCAGTCGGTCAGCGCATCGTCGGAGAACGACTGCACCGCCTCGAACTCATGCCCACACTCCGCCACCGTGCAGGCGTACTGGTACCTCGGCACGCTGACCTCCTCATTAGCACTCTCGCCAGGCGACTGCTAATCAGCCTAGCTCAGATTCACCCAGCCGAGCAGTGGAGTTACCGCAGCGGCCACCGGCTGATCATGCGGCTCGACCGGCAGCTCGTCGTCGAGGAACTCCCCGTCGTACAACACAACCGCGACCGGCGGCGTCACGGCCCCCCGGGGTGATATCTGCTCCAGCGCCCGGTCGTAGTAGCCGGCGCCGCGGCCGAGCCGGGTGCCACGCCGATCCACCGCCAGGCCAGGCGCCAGCACCGCATCCACCCAGCTCAGTGCCGCCGACCCCAGCCGCGGCCCGGGCGGCTCAAGGAGGCCCCGCAGCGACGAGCCACCGGCCGGCACCAGCTCCCCGGCGTACTCGGCCCAGTCCGGCGCGCCGTCCGCCCGGCTGATCGGCAGCAGGACCCGCAGCCCAGCGGCAACCAGCGCAGGCAGCAGCTCGGCCCCACCCGGCTCGGTACCCACCGGCGCGTACGCCGCTACCGTACCGGCAGCTCGACGGCCCAGCTCGGTGACCAGGTGGCCGGCCAGCGCCCGCCCGGCAGCCGCCCGGTCCGCGGCACAGCGGGCCCCCCGGGCGGCCAGCAGCCGGGACCGCCAACCGGCCTTGCGCTGCGCGGCGGTCTCACCCGAAATGGGACCGTCGGGCACGGTGCTGGGGACCTCGTCCATGAGGCTCACAATGTCCACTACGCTCACGACATGGTTGTACCGACACCGCGTACGGTGACCTCGACTCGTCCGCCGCGCAAGGCGGTGATCCCGGCTGCCGGGTTAGGGACCCGGTTCCTGCCAGCGACCAAGGCGGTACCCAAGGAGCTGCTACCGGTGGTCGACACCCCGGCCATGCAGTACATCGTCGAGGAGGCGGTCGGCGCCGGGCTGGATGAGATCCTGGTGGTGACCGGCCGCGGCAAGGAGGCGATCGCCGACCACTTCGACCGGTCCCCGGAGCTGGAGGCGGTGCTGGAGAAGAAGGGCGACGTCGGCCGGCTGACCGCGATCCGGCGCTCAGCGGAGCTGGCCAACATCCACTTCGTTCGGCAGGGCAACCCGCACGGCCTCGGCCACGCGGTGCTGTGTGCCGCGCCGTACGTCGGGGACGAACCGTTCGCCGTACTGCTGGGTGACGACCTGATCGACAGCCGCGATCCGCTGCTGGTCAGCATGCTGAAGGTGCAGGCCGAGCTGGGCGGCTCGGTGGTCGGGCTGGTCGAGGTACCGCTGGAGGAGATCCAACGGTACGGCGCGGTCGTTGCCGAACCGCTCACCAGCGGACCGATCGACGATGCCGTGGTCCGGATTACCGATCTAGTCGAGAAGCCGAGGCCGGCGGAGGCGCCGAGCAACCTCGCGGTGATCGGCCGGTACCTGCTCGCGCCGCAGGTCTTCGACGCGCTGCGGGTGACCCGGCCCGGCTATGGCGGCGAGATCCAGATCACTGACGCGCTGCGGGCGCTGACCCGGGCCGGCGAGCCCCTGCACGGTGTGATCTTCCGCGGCCGGCGCTACGACACCGGCGACCGGCTGGACTACCTGCGCGCGGTGGTCCGGCTGGCCTGCGAACGCGACGACCTGGGGCCGGAGTTCCGGGCCTGGCTGGCCGACTTCGTAGCAGGCCGGACATGACTACCACCAGCAGCCTGCGTACCGTCACCGCGCACCTTGCGGAGATCCTGGACCGGATCAGCCCGCCGGACCCGATCGAGCTTGCCCTGCTGGACGCGCAGGGCCTGCTGTCGGCTGAGGAGGTGGTGGCTGCCTCGCCGCTGCCTGGCTTTGACAACTCGGCGATGGACGGCTACGCGGTACGGACCGGCGACGTGGCCGAGGCCAGCGAGGAACACCCGGTCGAGCTGCCGGTGGTCGGCGACATCGCGGCCGGCTCGCGGGTCCGGCACAGCGTGGGCCCGGGGTTGTGCGTACGGATCATGACCGGCGCCCCGATGCCGACCGGCGCGGACGCGGTGGTACCGGTGGAGCAGACCGACGGTGGGGTGGCCCGGGTCAGCATCCGGGTGCCGGCCGAGCGGGGCCACTACGTCCGGCGCCGCGGCGAGGACGTGCAGGCCGGCGATGTGGCGATCCGGGTCGATACCCCGGTCGGACCCGCCCAGGTCGGACTGCTGGCCGCGGTGGGCCGGGATCGGCTGCTGGTCCGGCCCCGGCCGCGGGTGGTGGTGCTCTCCACCGGCAGCGAGCTGGTAGAGGTCGGAGTGCCCCCCGGTCCGGGCGAGCTGATCGACTCCAACAGCTACATGCTGGCCGCGGCCGCCCGGGACGCCGGCGCCGAGGTGTACCGGGCCGGGATAGTGCCGGACGACAAGCGTCGGCTGCTGGGAGCGCTGGAGGCGCAGCTTTCCCGCTGCGACCTGCTGATTACCAGCGGCGGGGTGAGCATGGGCGCCTTTGACGTGGTTAAGGAGGCGCTGCGCGAGTTCGGCACGATGGAGTTCGTCAAGGTGGCGATGCAGCCTGGTGCGCCGCAGGGTTTTGGCACGCTGGGGGAGCGCAGCACCCCGGTGTTCTGCCTGCCGGGCAACCCGGTGAGTTCGCTGGTGTCCTTTGAGGTGTTTGTCCGGCCGGCGATCCGGTTGATGCTCGGCAAGCACCGGCTGATGCGCCAGACGGTGGCCGCGACCGCGCTGGAGCCGATGGACTCGCCGGCCGGCCGGCAGCAGTACCGGCGCGGCTTGCTGGACCGCGAGGACTCCGGCGAGTACGGCGTACGGCCGGTCGGCGGCACCGGCTCGCACCTGCTGGCCAGCATGGCCCAGGCGAACTGCCTGATCGTTATCGATGAGGCGGTGACCTTCGTGGCGCAAGGTGAGCAGGTGACCGTTTTCCCGCTGCTGCTGTCCAGCGGTTGAGATGTCAAGCCGCCATCCGGGCTGGCCGGCCCGGCTCGGCTATGGCCCGGTTGGGCTGCGGCCGATGCGGTTGCGCGACGGCCGTACCTGGAGCGAGCTACGGTTGCGCAACGAGGGGTGGCTCGCGCAGTGGGAGCCCAGCTCGTACGAGCCGTGGTCGGTACGGCACTCGGTGGTCGCTTACCCGACGCTGTTCTCCCGGCTGCGGGTGCTGGCCCGGGCTGGCTGGGCGCTTCCGTGGGGAGTTACCTACAACGGCCGACTGGTTGGTCAGCTCTCGGTGGTCAACATCGTCCGCGGCGCCTCAATGTCCGGTCAGATCGGGTACTGGGTGGACCAGGCGTACGCCGGCCGCGGGGTGATCACCACGGCGCTGGCGCTGGCGGTGGATCACTGCTTCGGGCCGGTCGGGCTGCACCGGATCCAGGTGGACATCCGGCCGGAGAATGTCGCGAGCCGTCGGGTGGTGGCCAAGCTCGGATTTCGCGAAGAGGCTCTTTTTCGGCGGTATCTCGACATTGGAGGTGCCTGGTGTGATCACATCGGGTATGCGCTGACGGTCGAGGACTGCCCACGCGGGTTGGTCGCCCGGCTGGACGCGTTCAGCCAACGCTGACCGGCCGGTAACGCTGACCGGCCGGTCCAGACCGCGGCTGCGTAGGTTTATGTCGGCGACACACCGGGGGCTTGCTGCGGACGGGCGCCTCGGGTGGCTAGCGTGTGACCAGGGTGAAAGGTGTGACGGGAGGGACGGTCATGAGTTCGACGATCCTTGCCGTCATCGTGCTCATCGTGATGTGGATCGTAGTTTTGGTGCCGATGGTGGTACGACGCACCGACGAGTCGGTCGCCGCTGGCGGCGCTACGGCAATTGAGCCGGATGGCCGGCTGCTGTCCCGGCGCCCGGTGCCGGCGACCAGCAGCGAGCCTGCCCGGACCGATGCCCGGCTGCGGATGATGGCCCGCCGCCGCCGGTGGTTCGGCGTCCTGGTCACTGTTGCGGGCGCCTGCGCGGCGATCGCGCTGGCTGGCTCGCCCCAGGTGTGGTCCGTACAAGTGATCGTGGACCTGCTGTTGGTGGGGTATCTTGCCCGGCTGCGCGTCGAGACGAGGCGAGCCGCCGAGCGGCGCCGGCAGCCGATCGGCCGCTCCGCGGTCCCGTCGCCACCGGCTCGGTCGGCCAGCGTGTGGTCGGCCCCGATCCAGCCCGGCCGGCCGCCGCGGGTGGTCGGCCTTGACGAGGACCCTGCTCTCGTCGAACTCGACCAGCACCACCCGCGGGCGGTCAACGCCTGACCGTACGGTACGGCCGACCTGCTAGCCTGTACGGCGTCCCATGGGGCTGTAGCGCAGCCTGGTAGCGCACCTCGTTCGCATCGAGGGGGTCAGGGGTTCAAATCCCCTCAGCTCCACGCAGGTCAGAGGCGGGTAGCCCGGTGGTCCCAGCCCTGATAGTCAGCAGATCGTCAGCAGAATCCTCCCGCAACCCCTGCGGGGGCGGGCGGTTCTGGGTCGTCCGGGTCCTCGCGGAACAGGTCGCGCACTCTGTCTTCGTAGTCCCGGGGCGCATGGACGTAGCGGTTGAGCGTGGTTGATGCACGCTCGTGTCCCATCAGGCGTTGCACGACGTTGACCGGCACGCCTTCCGAGACGAGCCAGGTCGCGTAGGAGTGGCGAAGGTCGTGGAACCGAAGTCCGGTAGGCAGGCCAGCGCGCTCGACCGCCGGCACCCAGACGCGCCGCCGGAAGGTTGACCGGCGTAGTGCTCCACCGGTGCGGGTTGCTACGACGAGATCGCCCGGGTGCCGGCTCGCGGCACAGTGCGTGACGAGCACCGTAACCGCGAAGTCAGGCAGCGGCACGCGGCGGACGCCAGCCCGGGACTTCGGGTAGGACCGAAGCTCGATGCGGCCGGAGGTCTCGACCGCGACCCGATAGACGTGCACCTCTCGGCGGTCTAGGTCAACCGCGCTCCTCGGCAGCCCTACGCACTCACCCCAGCGGAGTCCGGCCCCGGCGGCGAGGCAGGCAAGGACGCGGTACTGCGGCGGCAGGACGGGCAGGAGAATCTGGCGTAGTTCAGCTCGGGTGATTGTCTGCATCGCGCTCAGGTCGATACGTCGCCGTGGCAGTTGCAAGCCGTCGCAAGGGTTCATCAACAGGAGGCGAGACCGCACGGCGGTATCGAGGATCATTGACAAGACGCCGACAGCGGCAGCAACCGTTGCCGGAGAGCGCCGACCCGCAAGGTCAGCAACCCATCGCTGAACGGCCAGGTGCTCAATTTGCGAGAGCGACATGTCTCCCCAGGAGGGTAGAACGTGAGTCCGCAGCATTGCCTGACTCGTCTCTCGCGTCCGGGCCTCCACCGTGCGACCGGCGTACCAGTCGGAGGCGTAGTCGCGCAGCAGGACCCGACGGGCTACGTGTGGGTCCACGTAGTTGCCGCGGTGAATGGCGGTCTCGGTCTCGGCCAGGAATGCCGCTGCTTCCTTCTTGGTGCGGAAGGTTTTGGCCTTCTGCCGGCCGGTCGCGTCCCGCCAGTTCGCGCGGTAGGTGCCTGCGGGTGTCCGGATGATGTGTCCCATCGGATGTGCGGCTCCGTTCGTGGGCGAGGCGTGGTAGACCCAGCCCGGTCGGAGTGTTAGCGGGCCAGTCGGGCAGGGGTCGGTATGGGCTTGTAGCCGGTTGTCATGACGGGTGCCGTGCAATGCCGCTAGCGTGCTAACCCGCAGTTCAAGGGCAGTCCGGGGTGCTAGCGGGGCTGCTATCGCTAGCACCCCGGACTGCTAGCGGTAGCAGCCAAGGGATCACCCGGTGGGACGAGGGGGTGGCATGTTCCGTGATGGGTGCTGACTTGGCGTCGCCTGGTCGTTGTCTTCGATGATGAGCACGCGTTCGGTGGCTCGGATCTCCTCGTCGGTGGCGTCGGGTAGTTCGTCGAGCCAGGTGTGGAACCGGTGTTTGGGGATGACCCACCGGGCGCCGATCTTGCGGGCGGGGATGTCGCCTGAGCGGACCATGGCGTAGGTGGCGCCGAGGGACAGCGTGAGCAGGTGCGCGACTTCGGCGACGGTGTAGACCGCACGCTCATGTTCCGCAGGCTGTCCCGGGTGGGTGCTGGTTGGGCGGGTGGGCAGTGGGTGAACGTTGCTGGTCACTGGCGGGTCTCCTTGCCGATCCCGATGGGGGTGGGGGGAGCCGTCCCAGCCTCGTTTGTGCTGGTCAGGGTGGTACGGCTTTGGTGGGTGGGACGGCTGAGCCGTCCCACGAGGGTGAGCCGTCCCGCGTTGACCTGCGGTGATGAGGCTGGGACGGCTGGGACGGCTAGGTCGGTGGCTAGTTGCTGGGGGGTGGGGGGCTCTGGTGCTGGTGGGGGGCAGTAGCGGGTCCATGGGTCAGTGAAGTCGGCCCGGAGGTAGCCCTTGGCCTGCCCTATGTCGGGGACGCGGATGTTCTTTGATCGCACGTCGTACTCCCGCAGCAGGACGCCGAGTCGCATCGCGGTCAGTCCGGTGTGGCCGTAGTCGGCCCAGGGTGCTTCGGGGTCTGCCTTCAGCCGGTGGAGGAGGGTGGTGGTTGGGATCGCGTCGAGGTCAGCGAAGGCGGTACGGCAGTCGGTGAGTAGCCGGATGCGGGTGGAGGCGACGCTGGTGTCGGTTGCTTCGGCGGTGAGGATGAGGACGGCGGCCCGGGCACGCTCGGGCCAGTGCCCGGCGGCCAGGTCGGCCACGGCGATGAGTGGTTCCCAGGTGTCGGCGGTGCGGTCTTCTACCGGCATCACCGGTTCGGCGGCTTCCAGGATGTTTAGGTGGTGACGTAGCCAGGTGTGAAGCCTCCCGGCCAGATCCCGCAGGATCGGGCCGTCGCGGCGGTGCCGGTAGGGCGCGACGGTCTCATCCGGGGCGCGACGGCGCATCCGGATGATGACGGCGCGGTCCTCGATGGTGTCGGGCATGGCGCCGATGCCGGCGAGGGCGACCATGGCGAAGGTAGGGATGCGTTCAAGGCGGTGGGTGGTGGCGTCCCAGCGGATCGCGGGCCGGTTGCGTTGGTGCCCGGCGTTGAGTAGGCCGCGTAGGTCGTCGTTGGCCTCGGCGTTTTTGCCGCCGAAGATGGTGTCGGCCTCATCCACCAGCAAGGTGGGTGGGTCGTCGGTGCCGATGGCCCGGTACACCGCGGCCGGTGAGGCGTTCACGGTGATCAGTGGGTTGTGGCAGGTGGCCTCCACAATGTCTAGCAGCCGGGACTTGCCGCAGCGTTTTTCTGGTGCCCGGATCACCAGGCGGGGGGCATGCGCCCAGGCCGGCTGGGCGTGGGTGGCCGCCACCCACAACGCCACGGCGTCCGCCGCGGGGTCAGAGGGCAGGACGACGTAGAGGGTCAGTAGGGACCGCAGGTCATCCAGCAACGCCGCGCCGGCAGTCATACCGCCACCCCGGCGGGGTGTCCCACCCGGACCGGCCCGCCGCTTGGGTGCCGCGGGGTTGTAGCCGGACCGGTCCGGTCACGGTCCAGCCGGAGTGAGAACGCCACCGGGGCCGGAACCGGTGGGAACCGGAGTGAGCCGGTGGGCACCTGCCCAGCCCTCCCCTGGCCCGGACCGGTCCCAGGACCGTTCACGGCCGCGTTCATGAACGCTCCAGCAGGAGAGCGGTACAGCTCCTGAGCGACCACCTGGCCGAGGAGCACCACGGTCCGGACCGGCAGGTCCGGGACCGCACCGGGGTTCGGGGCCGGGGTCACGCCGCCCACCAGGCGCGCGCGGTGGTGGCGGACACCGACAGCTCGGGAGACTCCGCAGCGGCCAGCTCGAACGCGCCCTGGACGAGCTGCTCACACAACCGAAGACCGGCCACGTCCACCGTGCCGTTCGCACGGCCGGACGCCAGCTCGCAGCGGACCTCCTCAATCCCACCGCTCCCCCGGACCGCAACAAGGTCCGCGACCCACTGCCGTACATCCTCCGGGGTACCCCAACTCTCAGGACCGGCCTCCAACCAGACGTAGTACATGACGGCCACCAAGTCCTCAAAGCTCAACGGGAACCGCACCGAAACACCCAGCACAACGGGAGCCACACCACCCGACGTCGGGTCACGATGCGGCAGCAACACACCAACCGCCACCACACCAGCGCGGTCATCCCGACGAAGCAACACCGGGCACGGGACCGGCCGGTCACTCTGGGCCGTGGCCGTCGAAGGCGAGCCCGCCGGGTTAGGCACCACGGCGCTCGCCACCGTGCCGCCCGGCGCAGCAGTGAGGCTAGACTGAGCAAGCATCGACTGTTCCTTCCATAGCAGGGCTGATGCTCTGGCCCCGGCGGGTCGCCTCCCGCTGGGGCCTTCCTGTTACCATCTAGTATCATTTGTTGGGTTGTACCAACGTTGGTATTCCTACCCGAGGCTGTCTCGCCTGTCAAGGGGTTGTTAGCCTGTAGGTACAACTTCCAGCGAAGGGACACCCGTACGTGAGCCTCAACCCGGCCGACCCTCGGCCCCTCTACCAGCAGCTCGCAGCCCTCCTCCGCGAGCAGATATACGCAGGGATGTTGCCGCCCGGCACCCAAGTACCGACCGAGGTGGAGCTGTCCGAGCGCTACGACACCAGCCGCAACACCGTTCGGTTGGCCCTGAACGCTCTTCGCGTCGAAGGGCTCGTCACATCACAGCAGGGACGCGGAAGCTTCGTGCGTGCAGATCCACCCATGAAGTACTACGCATCGCTGACCGGATCGCGAACTAAGCGACTGGAAGCCGACCGGCGTCGCGATACGTTCGCGCAACAAGTCGAAGCGCAGGGGAAGACGCCCAGGCAAGTTAGTACGACCGAAGTCGTACCTGCGGATGGTGAAATCGCAGCTCATCTAGGGATCGAGCCCGGTGAACAGGTCGGTCTTCGAAAGCGGGTCATGTACGCCGATGCTGACCCGATACAACTTGGTGACAGTTACTACCCACTCTCGATTGTTGAGGGTAGCAAGATCATGAATCCTGCGGATGTCGTGGAGGGGACCGATCAAGTCCTCGAAGATCTTGGCTATATTCCCAGCCGCTACGAAGACGAGATCACCTTCCGTATGCCATCCGCCGATGAAGCTACGAAGCTCCATATCAGCGCCGGTACGCCGATCGGGCGCCTCCTCCGTACAAGCTTCGATCAGAATGACCAAGCTATCGAGATCTACGTCGTGATTCTCCCTGGTGACCGGCACGTGCTTCTCTATGACGTACCGGCGAAGTAGTTGGGGTCGGCGTAGGCCAGCCGTAGTGGCTGGCCAGCCGCGACGGCTACCGCCGCCCGAGGGTGCGCTAGGTGGCGGCAGGAGTCGCAAAGGCCGCAGTGGGTCGGGCAGGCATCGGGCCCGGCCTCGGTGAAGCGATCCGGTGGGCGGCTTGGGTGGGGGGGAGCCGTCCCAGCCGTCCCAGCCTCGTTTGTGCTGGTCAGGGTGGTACGGCTTTGGTGGGTGGGACGGCTGAGCCGTCCCACGAGGGTGAGCCGTCCCGCGTTGACCTGCGGTGATGAGGCTGGGACGGCTGGGACGGCTAGGTCGGTGGC